>Ga0123355_10000265_pt1 | contig 66734 bp, 41 predicted proteins | sample TergutEmb28metaG_3_FD_89872 | JGI IMG/M metagenome (GOLD analysis project Ga0123355, IMG submission 89872) | Embiratermes neotenicus P1 segment gut microbial communities from Petit-Saut dam, French Guiana - Emb289 P1 | ecosystem: Host-associated > Arthropoda: Insects > Digestive system > Gut ...
CCGATAACCCTGCCTTCAAACTGGCTGCCATCGGCAAGGTTTATAAAAACTCTGTGAGCGTTACGAATGACGTGGTTATTGGTCAGGACATAACCTCTTACATCGATGATTGAACCCGAACCGGAACTGCCTGTCTGCGGAACAGGCTCAAGAAACCAGTTAATTGCCATTGTTTCTGTGGTGATATTGACAACAGCGGCATTTAATCGTTCATAAATCAATATATTTTCTCGTTCACTTTCGGAAAAATGAGCGAATTCATATACGTTATGCGCCATGGGCTCCGACTGGATTAATACAAATTCACTTCCAGGTTCTCTTTGCGCCTGAAAATGAACTTCCTGCATAGTTTCCGTGTTATTCACTCGCACCGATACCGGGGTGAACAAACCAAGACTAATAGCACCGATTAAACCGGCAGCAACTATTGAAGCAACCACGGCACTTAAAACTGAGAAGAATATAACCTGTCTGTGACTATATAGTTTCATATATCTCCTTACACACCATTTCTTCGATTATTTGTGCAGGGCTTTTTTGAACTGCCATCGCTTTTGTTAAAAGATAATTAACTGTCAAGTTAGTAAAGCCTAAAAGGCGCATTTCCCGCTGACTAATAAAGCCCGTACCATTTGATCCCAGTTTAGGAATAGTCATTGTCAATTCTTCGTCAAGCGCATCATATTCTTCATCAGTCATATCTTTATATTGTGTCATGGTTACCTCCTTGCCATCATAGGCTTACCTAATTTGCTCGATTACATCGTCACGGCTGCTCATAGCATGAAAAACCTTTATCGTATCATCACCGATGGGGTTGTAGAAAACTTCAATCGGATTACCTGCCAAGTTAAAGCCAACAAAAGCATATTTATTTTCGTATCCATCAAGAGGACCTTCAAAAATTCTGGTTTTATGCGCATGAAAGATGTCATCCTGCGTAACACCGTGCTTGAAAGCCGAAGGCACGAATATAAATTCAAGCTTCATAAGGCAAATGTAACATATTTTGGGCGAAAAAACAAGTGGCACTACGGTGGCGAAAAGTTATGTTTTATGAGGCAGCTTGGATATTGTATTATACCAAAAAAAGGCCGATAATAAAGGTAGATATGCGTATATTTTTTGCAATTTCCCTGATTTTCGTTAACATTTCCTTTGTTTTTGGGCTTGATCTGCCTGTTGCCCGGATATCCGATGACTCGATTTTAAGGCACAGGTTAAGAGAGTCATGGTTTATTGATTCTCCGCAAAGAGTGTTAAATCAGCATGCAAGAATTGAGCTGCTGCAAACCGGCGAAAGAGTAGAAGTTAGAGCGGTAAAAGACAGGGAAGAAGTCCACATCATCCTTGCCCGAGAGCGAATGAGCGGCCGAGTTGCCACCGCTTCCGCCCCTGCTGTAGAACGCAGACAAACAGGGCAATTTCCCCATTGGGCGCAAGGCTCGTGGATGTTGACAAGAAACATAACAACAGGTGAAGGCACTTTAATCAGGATATTTCTTCGCAGTGATCAATTTACATTTATACAGCTTCGACCATCAAACAATGAAACAAGCCTGATGGACGTTATTGTTTACGGCGGCTATGTAAGCCGCTCTTTGCCGATACCAGTTCCTTTTGAGCGTTTATACACAAAACCTTTAAACGATATTTTGAGGCTTGTAGAAGGAAGGTTCCCAATCAGGTACTTCGAGCCGGATCCTGCCCTTTACAGAGATACCCGCACTTTTGTAGCAAATGTACGCCAACATCTTGGTTCGCTCAAGTTTGCCGATGACGGAGCAATCGACGAAAACGGAAACTTTGTTTTTATAGCTTCTTTGCAGGAGCAAAACCCTCAGACGGCAGGGCTTAACTGTTCGGGGTTTGTCAAATGGCTTATCGATGGAATTCTGCGCCCTGTTACCGGAGAACGGCTGACCATCCCGCCTCTAAGAGAACCTTTCGGGGAGCGAGGTTCGTTGTTCACCGCTAACTGGGAAGAAAGACGTGACGTTTTTTTCGGCCTCGACTGGATCAGAAACCTGGCGGCAGAAGCAAACAGAACATTGCGTTCCCCCGAATTCAGCGCACTGGAAGAATTCGAAGTCCGCACTGGCAATTTTTCTTCCATTATGTTAAGCCAAAGAGGCAATTTGACAAGGATCTCTGCGCCGGGCTTTCTTTCTGAAGCCGGATTTGCCGTTGAAGTCTTACACCCACTGCTCTACACTCTCGCAATTGACGAACCTTTTAGTTTTTTCCTGGCGGCGGTAAACAGAGAAATCGCCACTCCCAATCATATAAGCATAAGAGGCACGCCTCGCTTGCGCCAATATTTCCATGTAGCCGCCCTTGTCCCGTTTTTTGACGAGTTTGGCATTTTTAGAATTGCGGTATTCGAAAGCGCTGAAGAGACTTCATTTGACAGGTTTCGCCGCACCCATTCAGGCCGCCATGTCAATTTAGTGAAGATACCGATTTCGCCCAGATTTGAGCCGTTTTAAGATCGAAAAAAACTTCCAGCGAATTGTTAATCAGAAAACTCCCGTCATCCTTTGCTTCAACGGTAGGAGGCTGATATCTTATTTCCATTTCGGCACTGCGGCAAACGGCGCTTACCAAGACAGTTATTCCTTTTTTTAGGTTTCCTTCCAAAATTGGAATCGCCGTATTAGGAAACAATATATTGAGGTTGGGTGATGGAATAAGTACTCTACCTGTCCTTTTTGAATTCTCTTCCATTCCAAGTATACATGATGCGCCCCATGGAAACGAAACAAGAGTCTCATGGTCTTTCTGTGCATGATTGTTTGCCGGATAATCTTCGTTTTTTTCCGGGTTTCCCGGGTTTTCCGGGTGTACTTTCAATTTTCCCTGAACCCATGGCTCGATAAATCTTGAGACGGAAAAACCTCCCTCGGCGGACTGCAAAACCCTGCCGCTTTCAATTCGATGAAAACGCAGATGCCATATCCCTGCGCAAACCAGTATTGTCGTTACTTTAACATCATTCCACGGCTGCCAGAGACTTGAAACCCAGCCAAAATTACCTGAAGTCTGCCCAACTCTTACATTGGAAACATCGTTTCTGTTTCTCCAAAAATTGTCTCCTTCGCTAAGAACAAGAGAAGAATCGCAAGCGGCTGTCTCAAGCCCGTAATTTCCAAGAGAAACACAAAATCCTGCTTTTGCCGAATAAACAAATTTACTGTACTTTGCCGCATTGTTATTCATCTCATATTTTATAGAATTTTTCCCGGAAGAAAAAAGCTGAGCATCTTCTCCGCTATTACAAATAATAAAACCTGGCACTTTATCTGTTAAAACATTTATTTTACCTGTATCACATAACGCAATATTATCATCATATATTTTTGACCGGGAAGAAACCTCAGATTGCTTATATGGCGCTTCTTCGGCTTTCCAGAATGGGTGATCTTCTTTTAGCGCTAATACAATCCACGCCTTCAATCCCCAATACGGAGAGCCCGGTGAATTGTAGATTTCAGACATAATAAGATTTGGATAATTGTAACCAACAGAAAGTATACCGCCGTTATCAGTTATCGGAAGAGAAAACCATGATCTCAGATTTCTTAAAAAAAAGCCTTTTAATTCACCCCATGGAAGCACCGGTAAATCCGCAAAAGCACAGGCGGAAAAAAACGAGACCGCTCCAAAGCGGTAACATAAACTTCTGCCATAAGGCACAGACTCTCCGCTTGAAGTAAACCATGAAGTAAAATTCTTTGAAAATAAAAGCGCCCGTTCAATATAACGTTCAGAGTACTGCAGATTGTGCGCCCCTGCAAGTTTCGCCCAAATGAGACCATAGTAATGAAAGCCCATAGGGTTGTAAAGATCAAAATTTCCCGCAGATCCGTCTTCGTACCAACCATCCGCACGATACAAAGATTCTATTAAATCGAAAGATTCTTTTTCGGCATTTTCATTTACAGGTAACCCAAGTTCCCGAAAACAGGCACATACAAGTATGCGAAAAAAATGCCAGTTATTGGGAGGAAGTTCCCGTTTTTCGATAAAGGAAAGCCAGCGGTAGATATTTCCCTTTTCCTTTTGTGAAAGAATATCCCAAAAAGTTTTTTGAGTAAGCAACAAGAACAGAGCAATTGGAGCCATTTCAACAAGACGCTGATCTGCATTTCCGCTTTCACCCCAATACCCGCCGCAATCCGGGTTGGTTCCTTCTTTTAAAACCGAATGAACAAGCTCAATTTCAGAATAATCTCCTCCGCCTGCCACAAACGGCGCAATCCCCCAAAGCGTTCTTGCAAACCCCTCTATGGAAGCAATCTTGCAATCATTACGTGCGCCGGTATTTCCAAGATGATAACCCCCGGGAACAACATGGTTTTTCAACGGAGACAGCAGCTCAAGAAGATTTTGCTGCAAATCATCACGGTTAAGCAAAGGGTTTCTGCATAACATGGCGTTAAAACTCCTGTATTTACATTTTAAAATATCAAATTATTATTGCATTTCCATTACAATCGGCGTTTAATTTATATCATGTATAATGCAGTTTGTCAAAGTGATTTTTCAACAAATTCGTGGAAATTGGGATATATATGAGAAAAATACCATAATCAGAGGCATTGATTTATCTAAAATAATCTGATAATTTAAAAAATAACAAGGACATTTGATGTTATATCCCAAAAATTCAAGTTCATTAAAAGATGAAGATTTTAGAAATCCCTCAAGCGAATATAAGGCTGCGCCTTTTTGGGCGTGGAATACAAAGCTCGATAAAGAAGAACTTATCCGTCAGATAGAAGTTTTTAAGGAAATGGGTTTTGGCGGTGTCCATATTCATGTTCGTATTGGAATGGCTACCGAGTATCTTGGTAATGAATTCATGGACATTGTAACCGCTTGCGTAGAAAAAGCACATCAGGAAAAAATGCATATATGGCTCTATGATGAAGATCGATGGCCTTCTGGCGCAGCAGGCGGAATTGTTACAAAAAATAATGATTATCGTATTAAGCATCTTCTTCTTACAAGGCATCCATACGGAGTGGCTGTAGATATGCCTATACAAAGATGGTCAAGAGTTTTTTTCGGAAGAACCGAAAATGGTGAACTTCTTACTTGTTTTGATGTGATTCTTGACAATAACGGCAATCTTGTTTCCTATAAAAAAATTAACGAAAACAGCACTCCTCGCGGCTTTAAACTTTATGCATATATTGAAACAGCCGAATCAACTCCATGGTATAACAATCAAGCATATGTGGACATACTAAATCCTGAAGCAATCAAAGAATTTATTAAAATTACTCATGAACGTTATGCAAAACGTTTACAAAAATATTTCGGTAACGTAATTCCTGCAATTTTTACCGATGAACCTCAATTTGCACAAGGCACTCTTCTTCACGCCCTTGATAGCTGCGATGTTACCTTGCCATGGACAAGAGATATTCCGGTAACCTACAGCAATGCGTATAACGGGGAAGACCTTATTGCCGGACTGCCGGAGTTAATCTGGGAGTTAGCTGACGAAAAGGTTTCGATAATTCGCTATCGTTTTCACAATCATATTACAGAACTTCTTGTGTCGGCATTTTTTGATCAATGCGGTCAATGGTGTGAAGAACATAATCTTCTGTTTACAGGTCACATGATGGCAGAACCTTCTTTGGATGGTCAGACGTATGCCGTAGGGGAAGTCATGCGCTCCTATCGCTCTTTCGGGCTTCCCGGTATTGATTTGCTTTGCGATGCCAGAGAATTCACTACCGCAAAGCAGGCTCAATCATCAGCCAGGCAATATGGCAGAGCAGGCGTTCTCTCGGAACTATACGGTGTGACAAATTGGGATTTTGATTTCCGCAGCCAAAAACTACAAGGAGACTGGCAAGCTGCTCTGGGGATAAGCGTGCGTGTACCGCATCTTTCATGGGTTTCCATGAACGGCGAAGCAAAAAGAGATTATCCCGGAACCTTTAGTTATCAGGCTCCTTGGCATAAGGAATATCCCTATATTGAAAATCATTTTGCACGCCTTGCAACAGTTCTTACAAGAGGAAAAGCAGTTTGTCGAATTGGGGTTATTCACCCAATTGAAAGTTATTGGCTGCGTTGGGGGCCTAGTAAAAACACAGAAACCGTAAGAAAATCCATGGACGAAAAATTCATTACATTATGCGATTGGCTCTTGCGTAGTCTAATTGATTTTGATTATATCTGCGAATCCACACTTCCTGAGCAAAGCAATATTTCCGTAATAGAAAAAAAGTTTCCGGTTGGTAAAATGACTTATGATGCAATCATCATTTGCGGTATGGAGACAATGCGTTCAACTACAATTGAATATCTGGAAAAATTTCATAATATGGATGGGAAACTGATTTTCGCAGGCACTCCTCCTACTCTTATTGATGCTGTCCCAAATGAAAAAATAAAAAAACTATGTGGAAAGAGTACACGATGCGCTTTTGACAGGCAGGCAATCCTTAATACACTGGAAGAATTCCGTACCGTACAAATATATGAAGGGAACGGTGCGCAATCACACAGATTTCTTTACCAAATGCGGGAAGAACGCAATTTAGATAATTATCTTGAAAATCAATGGCTTTTTATTTGTCATGCCGATAAAGAGGCAAATAAAGATACTCCTCACTCCGATGATTATCGAATTCAAATCCGTGGAGAATGGGAACTAACTGAATACAGTACTGTTAATGGAACTAAAAATAACCTTCAAGCGGAAATTTTGGATGGCTGGACAATATTAAAAGCAAAATTATGGGATCACGACAGCATACTAATTAAACTTACACAACATACTCGGCTTATAAAAATTGCGCATACTGATGGATTTTCAGCAATCAGCAAACCAGCAGTAAAGAAATCAAGCATAGACACCCCAGTACGTTTTTTGGATCCGGTTCCAGTAACCCTTCATGAGCCCAATGTTCTGTTACTCGACATTGCCGAATTTGCGCTGAACAATGAAGATTGGCGGGACAGGGAAGAAATTCTCAGAATCGACAATACTCTACGGAAAGAACTGGGCTGGCTTTTAAGAGGGGATTCTGTGGCACAACCTTGGGTAGAATGCGATACATCTGCGCCACATATTTTGCGTTTACGTTACAAATTTAAAAGCGAAATACCAATTATGAATGCAGAACTTGCTTTGGAAAATGCAGAGATTACCGAAGTTATGATTAATGATAAAGCTGCAGATAAAGTTTATGGCTGGTATGTAGATAAAAGCATCGGCAAGGTAAGGCTTCCTGAAATTAAAGCAGGAATAAACACACTGGAATTAAAAATGCCATTTGGAAAAAACGTTAATGTTGAGTCTTGTTATCTTCTAGGCGATTTCAGCGTTAAGGTTCATGGTATACACTGCACACTTGGCTCTCCTGTAAAAACCCTTGCATTTGGAGATATTACCCGTCAAGGGCTGCCTTTCTACGGCGGTAACCTAACTTACCATTTAGAAGTAGAATCCTTAGCCACCCCCTCCTATTCTACCATACACATAGAAGCTTCTTCTTACAGATTTATGCTGTTAAGAGCATCGTTAGATGGCATTGATCAGGGAGTTATAGCAACCGCTCCATACAGACTTTCTATGAAATGCTCCACTCCAGGTAAACACAAAATCGATCTTACCGGTTTTGGCTGCCGGGTAAATACTTTCGGACAGCTTCACAATAACCAAGATCGTGGCAAATTTTGGTGGGGACCAAATTCATGGCGTACAACAGAAAGTGCATGGACTTATGAATACAGATTTTGGGCACAGGGAGTGTTAAAATCACCAGAAATTTGGTCTGAATAGTACTCACGCTAATCTACTTTCCAAAACGCAACACATTCCATGATGCAGCAGGAAGTTTTGCTTCAAGGCGTTGTCCACCAGGGCTGCTTTCAAATTTACCTGCGGCAAGCGTTACCGGTTTTACAACTTCGCCATTTGCGGAATTAACCGCTTTAAGATTGGGATTACTCATGCAGATATGTTCAATAAATTTGTAGCCGTCAAAACCGAATATCTCTGATTCCAGCTCAAGAGTTTCGTTAAGATTTCTGTTTACCGCAAAAATTGTTAGCTCGTTTTTTTCCTCGTTATGAACAGCGACACTTTCGAGATACGGCACATCGTCGATATCTTTTGCGCTGTATTTTTCGCATATAACAGGACACCGAAGCACAGTACCTCTGCCCCACACGCTTGTATGCATGAACGGATAAAAAATCGTTTGACGCCAAGCGGAACCGCCAGCTTCAGTCATAATAGGAGCTATCACATTTACAAGCTGAGCCAGACATGCAATCTTCACACGATCTGCGTTTTTCAAAAATGTGATAAGCACACAGCCGTTTACAAGAGCGTCTTCCATTGTGTAGATGTCCTCAAGTATTGGACGAGCTTCCACCCACCTTTCAGGGTTGGCTCCGTGAGAATGATACCAAACATTCCATTCATCAAAAGAAAGATTGATTGTTTTTTTACTTTTTTTCTTTGCTTTTGTTAGATCGCAAATACCTATTACAGTTTTGATAAACGAATCCACGATCACGCTGGATGCCAAAAATTTTTGTGTGTCATTATCGCTGTTGTTGAAATATTGATGCAAGGAAACATATTCAACATGATCATATAGATGCTCCAGTACTTCGGTTTCCCAAGCACCGAAGGTGGACATTTCCGCATTAGAACTTCCGCAAGCAACCAATTCGATTGAAGGATCTGTCCACTTCATCAGCTTGGCAGCTTCGACGGCCACCCTGCCGTATTCCGTTGCATTTTTATGGCATATCTGCCAAGGACCATCCATTTCATTACCAAGACACCAGAGCTTTACATTGTGTGGCTGCGGGGTACCATGGCTCCTTCGCAAATCACTCCAGTAGCTTCCCTTTGGAAAATTACAATACTCTACAATATTGCGTGCAGCGTCAGCCCCCTTAGTACCAAGATTTACCGCATACATCATTTCAGTATTGGCAAGACGGCACCATTGAGCAAATTCATTCAGACCGATTTTATTGGACTCCATTGTTGCCCACGCAAGATCTAGCTGCATGGGGCGTTTTTCTACAGGACCAATACCATCTTCCCAATTATACCCTGAAACAAAATTACCGCCGGGATAGCGTACAACAGGAACATTCATTTCCTGAACTAGCTTGATAACATCCTTCCGAAAACCTTTTTCATCAGCTTGAGGATGTCCCGGTTCATAAATGCCATTATACACAGCACGTCCAAGGTGCTCGATAAATGAACCGTAAAGACGCTTGTCAGTTTCTCCAATAGAAAACTCACGGTGAATTGTCATCTTTCCTTTCATTTTAGCGATCCCTTAACGCATTTAATTGAGACTGGAGTTCATCCTTTACTCTATCAAAACCAGCCTGACGAAGAGCTATGCGGAAATCAGCTACTGCCTGTACGGGATCAGCAGTTTTTCCAAAGTGTATGGCAGGGAGAAATCTGGCGCAAACATCGCCAATGGCTGCCATTTCCGCAGCTACCCTTGAACCGTCAAAAGAGAAATTTTCCAGAGGGTAGTCCATTGCAAAAGTGTTCAGATGCTCGACAAAATCATTTCTGCCGTTCCACCAGTGAGTCCATTCGGGTTCAAAGTCATCCCTGCGTCCGCCCCAGAAGTTGCCATCCAGAGCGTCAGTGAATTGATTAAAACCGGGAGGCAGCGAAAAAACGCCCGGACTATCTTCAATATAATCAATACCTTCAATGCCAAAGTTATAAAGGATATAGATTTCGCGATCATTACGCAAAAGATCATACATTTGAAGAGCTTTTCTTGGGTTTCTGCTTGCCGCATTAATCGCCATAGCACCATGAGTTCTAAGATTTCTGTTTACATTATTATTTTCTTTACCAATCCAAAACATCTGAAGCTCTGAACCTGGCTGCTCTCGATCCATTTGCTCACGCAGATTGAGGAAAGTATGGGTATGGTGTTGATCTGATCCAGAATGACCTGAGAGTAGCATGTTTCTAGTATCGCCATGATAGTTCAGAACATCTTCCCGCCAAAATCCTCTCTGTCCCCAACGATGGAGTATCTCAGCCACTTCAACTAATTCATCGCCATTCATAAAGTAAGACACAACAGTAAATGGATCGTGAGTATAGTACTGGAAAATAGCAAAATTCCCTGTAGCAGTTCCGACAATAGTCTGTACGGGTCTTCTGCCCATTATGTATGCTTCAATTAAGAAGATACCGACTCCCGCATTGGCATCCCATGGGAACGCCTGTGGTTGAGTGGCTCTTACAATTTCCCAGTATGTTTCAAGGTCTTCAAAACGGTCAATGGAATAAAGTCCTCCTGCACGAGCCCAATCTAAGCGCCAGAACATTCCATGATTTGTAAACTGGGTATATTGGTCCTCAGGAATAAACCAAATGAAACCATCATCGGTGACAATATCCCAAGTGGACTGTGGAATACTTGCCCAAGTCACGGGAGCATATGTTTCCATCATTTGCGGTGTTATCCCATAAAAAGCTCCACGCCTGACCATTTCCCATGCAAAAAGCCATGTTGAAGATGTAATCACCAGATCAATACTGGGATCTTGAGATGCTAAAGCTAATTGATACTGAGTCTGCCAGTCCGCCCACCCAATGTAGCGGGTACGCAGTTCCGCACCAATCCGCTCACGAGTTATTTCATTTATCCGTTCAATAGCGGCGGCATGCCTAGCATTAGTAGGAGCATTACCCAAGAGCAGCAAAGTGACAGTAGGAATCCTATCCCGTTCGCAAGAACTCATTCCTATACCAAATATAACGATCAACAAAGAAAAGCATAAAACCCTCGTTAATAACTTTTTCATAAAACCTCCATAAAATAATTTAAAACTAAAATATCTATCCTTTTACTGCGCCAATCGCAATACCGGAAATAAAATATTTTTGAACAAAAGGATACAAGAATATTATAGGTCCTGTTACAAGAACTGCAGTAGCCATCTGCAAGGTAACTGTAGGGATAAGACCTGTCTGAACAACCACCGAACCTGCCAGTGATTGGCGTAATGCCGCAGCCTCATTGACGATCCTGAAGAGGTAAAACTGCAGCGGTCTGAATTCACGATCAGGTAAATACAGCAGCGAGAGATACCATTCATTCCAGTAGCCCAAAGCAAGAAACAAACCGATAGTTGCCAAAGCCGGTTTCATCATTGGTAGTATCAGGTTCAAAAAAATTTTAAAATCGTTAGCTCCGTCAATTTTTCCGGATTCGGTAATTTCAATAGGTACAGACTTAACAAAATTACGCATTAAAATAATCAGCCAAGGAGTCATAAGCAGAGGCAATAAGACTGCGAGATAGTTATTCCTGAGCTGGAGGTAACGCACCATCCAGAGAAATGTGGGAACCAAGCCTGCCGAAAACAGCGTTGTGAAATAGAAGAAAAATGACAACTTGTTTCTGAGAAAAAAATCCGGACGGCATAGAGCATAACCAGTCATAGCAATTATGAAAAGACCCAGTGTTGTACCCACTATAGTCATAGTAATTGTTACCACATAAGAGCCTATCAAAACCCTTGGGTGTGTTAATAGTATATTATAAGCCTCAAAGTTGAATCCTCTTGGGAGAATACCTATTCCTTCAGTAGTAATAATACTTTCATCACTTAACGATGCGGAAATCATCATTACAAAAGGCAACAAACAACAAATAGAAAAGAACGAGATAAAAACAAACGCAAAAATCAGGAGAGCTATAGATGATTTTTCCCGCTTTACTTTTCCGGTATTTTTTTTCTTATTAAAATAATGCATAATCTTTTTCGATCCTCTTAATAATAGCATTTGCAGTAATTACGATAATAAAACCGAATACAGATTGATATAGTCCCACGGCGGCAGCACTGGTAAAATTGAATTGATTCATAAGGCTGCGAAAGACAAATGTTTCAATAATATCTGTAGTTGGTTGCAATATGGGATTCGCCGTTCCTACAAGATTGTAGAATAGACCGAAATTCCCCCTAAGAATACCTCCTAAGGAAAAAAGAATCAATATAACCACAGTACGTCGAAGATGAGGCAGTATAATATACCGAATCCGTTGAAATGCACTAGCACCATCTATCGCTGCAGCTTCATAAATTCCTGGATCTATTGCCATTATAGCGGCAAAATAAATTATAGAGCCGTATCCTGTAGATTGCCAAAGATGAACCAATACAATAATAAAAGGCCAAATAGCAGGGTTTCTGTAAAAACTTTCATGGGTTCCACCCATGGATTGTATTAAGTTGGGTATAAAACCATAATCGGAATTCAATATACCAAACGCCAAAAAACCAATCAAAACAGGAGAAATAAAGAAAGGTAAAAACATAATAGTCTGAGTAACTTTTTTGAATGTTCTTATTCCAATTTCATTGAGGAGTATGGCAACAAATATCTGCAAAAAATTACCCAGCAGGATAAAAGCCAAGTTGTAAAGAATGGTATTTCTTGTTAATGCCCAAAGCTGCCCACTAAGGAACAAAAAGCGAAAATTATCAAATCCAACAAAGGGGCTCCCAAAAATCCCCAAATTATACCTGAAATTCGTAAAAGCAATATAAACACCAGGCATAGGGATGTAAGCAAAAACAATAAAAAACAATATGGCGGGGGTACACATGAGAATTAAAATTCTGTTATCCCATAATTTTTTTGCTAATCTATTTTTCCCATGTTGAACCTTTTGCTTCACTAAACTTCCTCCATCAATATAATTTGAAACTTGCCAGACTTAAAGCGTAACAACCACAGGCGGAAGTCCCGATATTAAGGCGGTCAAGGAACACTGCTCTTTCGTCAAACTGTCAATCAGCACATAGATAACTAACCGCCCTAGGTAAAGATTCCGTCTTGTTGAGCTGTATTCCGTGCAATCAGCAATGTCTCCATTTTCCATGCCTAAAAACAGCCCCGAGCCGTTTACGGTAATATTAATAGCTGAATTGCACATAACACAAAGCCGCTGTTTTTCATCCAGTAATGCCGCTTCAATTTGGACAATCCTGTATTTGCCAAACATATTTTTCTGTACAGTTTGATTATCTCCAGCAGGTTTCCATACATTAAGGCTTAACTGCACAGGTGGTAAAGTGGATTCGAGTGTATCTGTAGTGTCAATATCACCAACCCCTTTTACCATAAGAGTCCCACGCTCAAAGGGAATCGTCCAAAGGATATAATTGGTATCTTTATTGAGACTCCCTGTTCCAAGGCTTTTACCGTTAAGAAACAGTTCCGCCCTGTCAAGGTTTGTGTAGCAGACGACTTCGACGTCTTCATCTGGAAGATAATCCCAATTGCGTAATAATTGATTTGGCTGAATTTCTTCACTGCCTTTATCTGCCGATTTGGGGCGGCTGGCAAGGTATAGAACAGGCTCTTTATTCCATAGGGCTTTTCGCCTGAAATACGCAATTTTTTCATTTCCTGCCATGTCAAGGATCCCTGCTCCTGAACAACGAATCGGCCAGCCATGCGCTTCGCCCATGTAATCAATCCCTGTCCATAGGAACTGGGCACTGATGTAGTCATTGTCACACACAGCTTTCCATGAACTTATACTATGGCCAGTTTCACTACCCATGATTGGCAGGTTAGGAAAACGTTTATGATCTTCTTCGTAGAGCTGTTCTTTATAATTATAACCAACAACATCCAAGCCATCAAAAAAGCCAAGTTTCGAAGACAGTTCCGGAAAAGCAGCGGCAACCAGTACAGGTCTTGTTGTGTCGTATTTTTTAACAATTTTTACCAGATTGGCGGCAATTGTAGAAAGCCTTTCCATGTTTGGCTTGTTTCTATTATACTGTCTTTCCGCCGCCGGTTTATTTGCATCGTTGTTTCCAGTCATTTCTTTAAAAAGAGGATGCACGTAAGGATCGTTGGGGTAATCAATCTCATTCCCAATACTCCATAAGATCACACTGGGATGGTTACGGTTTTGCAGCACCATTGCGGCAAGGTCTTCCTCATGCCATTGAGGAAAATCTTCGGCATAACCTTGATGTTTTGGAGGATAGGCATTGTGCCCCTGCCACCATTTGTTTTTGCAACCTTCCCATTCGTCAAAAGCTTCATCCATTACCAAAAAACCCATCTCATCACAAAGTTCGTACAATTCCGGCATATGCTGGTTATGACTCATCCTTATTGCATTACAGCCTGTCTCTTTAAGCTTTTTAAGACGGCGTCGCCAAACTTCTGGCCAAACTGCAGCTCCAAGACATCCTGCATCATGGTGGACGCAGACCCCTTTAATCTTCGTTGGTTTGCCGTTAAGAAAAAATCCTTTCTCAGGATCAAGCTTTATACTGCGAATACCAACTTGCAGGGCAGGCGTAACAGACAAAACTTCAGGTTTGCCTTCTATACGAAGTTCCAAAGCAAGAGTGTACAGATTTGGGTTTTCCGTTGACCAAAGCTCCGGCTGTAAAACTTCAATGTTCATATCAAAAGAGAGCGCTTCTGAACTATCGGGTGTGATGGGAATTGTTTCTGTAAACTCTATATCTTTTCGCTTTAGCACTGCAGTCAAAGCAAATGTACCTTTAGCGGCAAAGCCGCCGCATAGTTTGCCAGAGACAATCACTTTTGCAGAATTCCCCTCAAGCTCGCTTCGTACAAACAAGGAGGTATCATCAACATAGACAGCATCATAAAAACAAAGATACGCTTTCCGGTAAATACCTGAGCCGGTGTACCAGCGCGAGTCAGAAATATCTTCATGCGAAACCTTTACCGCAATTATATTATCACCTTCACGCAAACAATGAGTAATATCATATCTAAAACCTGCATAACCTGATGGCCGCTTACCCAAATAATACCCGTTACACCAAACCTGACTATTTTTATAAACACCATCAAAGTGAACAAAAACCTGCTCTCCTTGCCAATCTGAAGGAATACTAAATGAGGTACGATACCAACCGGTTCCTCCAGGAAGATACCCGGTTCCACTGGAGTGAGCGGAAGAGAAAGGAAATGTAACTGCCCAGTCATGAGGGACAACCACATCTTTCCATGGAGGAAGAGAATCGTCTGTATCAGGCTGCCACGATTCATCGTGGGAAAGATTTGACAACTGCGTACATAAGGCAAACTTCCAATTTTGCAGTAAAAGTGTTTTCACAGGAATCTCCCAAACACCCTGTACCCATTAGCAAGATACAAGGTGTTTATGCTTTTCTTAAATTACCTAGCAGTCCTGGTAAAGCCAAACGCAGTATTCAACTGCGCACTTACAGTATCCCACAGGTTATCTCCATCCGGGTGACCAGCACCAGCACCGGCATCATGTAACATCGAAGCTCTGGAATAAACTCTGAAATCGTAAATAAAAGAACCGTCAGGAAAGCCTAAGTCCGCATCTCCCCCAGCACCTGAATTTACCAATAGAGATCTACCAAGATATCCAAAACGAAAGTCCTCCAACTCTGGGTCACCCGACCCATAAATAGGATTGGTTGCCAGCCTGCCGAAGCCTGTATTAAGCGGACCATTCATTGCCTGATTCCAGTTCCGTAAAATGCGGATATTACCGTTAGGCAGTCTTACAAGAGATATATGCAGCCACTGATCTATACGATGAGCCACGCCCAAACTATCTCCAACAACAACAGCATGTGGCACTGCATTTTGTGTGCCATCACCTTGACGACCTTGATTGTGACCAAGAGCACCGTGATCTAAGGCTCTTAACCACATATTGTTATTTGTAAAGTTTAACGTACCACGCCAATTGTCGGCACTAGTTGTATTAATATTTTCATCATTGCCAAAACTCAACCATGTACCAACAGTGTTAACGGGAACACGAACAAAGAACTCTATTGTCCACTCTGATTGCCGCAACAAGGCTCCTACTTTCGGACCAAGATCGATGTAGCCGCCATCACCTAAATTGATGAAATACCCATAATTAAATTGCGCAAAACGAGTTTGTTCGCGTTCGCTTTGAGCAACAACCGCACCCCCTCTCAATGTCGGTTGAAAAAACTCGCCAGACGGAGCCATGTTCCTAAACACACCGTGCTCATCTACCGCAAAATGTACATTCAGAAACTCTGACCATACAGCACCCTCACGCATTACCCGAACATTCCAAACCTCGGTTTCAGACACATTGGAATCAGCTGCACTGGAAAAAGTTCCGGTCAGGGTCAGTTCGGCATGCTCGCTTCCAGAAGGCCGAGTTACAACACCAGCATTGCTTAGAACAGCCGTATTACTTGAAACCCAAGTAACGCCCACATAAGAATCTCCTTGCGGAAGATTAATATCAGCGGCAACGGTGCTTAAATCGCCTAAAGCAACTCCCGCTCTTCTAATCCTGCTTGCAATCAGCGCAGCAACATCAAAAGCCTCAAGCACAGTTAAAGTAAATGTATCTTCATAACTTTGATCATTAGCGTCGGTAACCAAAACTCTAAAATATTTTGTACCGTAAGTTAAAGCTGTGGTTCCTACAGTAAGTTCATCGCCATCAATTTCAAACAAGTTATTATTGTCATCGCCGATTCCGGTTACAAATGTAAATACGAATGGCGCAGTGCCGCCTGTAGCAGTAAAATCACCCACTCTCGCACTTGGAGCTACATTCGATTCACCTTCTTGTAAATCGGGAACAGCCTCGAAATTAATTCCGGTTACAAGTACCGGTCCCGGCTGTGTTACAGTTAAAGTAAATGCCTCTTGACGAGTTTGCCCATTAGCGTCGGTAACCAAAACTCTAAAATATTTAGTACCGTGAGTTAAAGCAGCAGTTCCAACTCTAAGGTCGGTTCCATTAACCGTAAACAGACCGTTGTTAGTATCACCGGTTCCGGCTGTAAGAGTAAAAGTGAATGGCGCAGTGCCGCCTGTAGCAGTAAAACCGCCAACTCTGGCATTTACGGCTACATTTGAAGAGCCTTCCTGTAAACCGGAAACAACATTAAACCCAATGCCTGTTACTGAAGGGTGGTTGGGGGGGGCATCATCATTTGGACAGCCAGTAAATAAAACCAAGCTGAAAACTACCGCACAGATAAGTGCAAAAATAATAATTTTTCTCATTTTCATTACTCCTATAAATTAAGATAGCTCTTCTTCAAAAAGCAAGCTAAATTATTAAATTTACTTTGTACAATATGTAAGGTACAAAAGTACTATTTTACTCTACATATGAGCCATAAACCGCAAACTGAAAAATAGTGTTGGCACGATCCCAGTTATGTATGTTGGGACTTTGGTTATTGGAGTTACGGCTGTTCCTTACTCTCTCCACGTTTAGTCTAATAAAGCGGTACGGATTATTATCTGATACCGTTGTAAACACAAAACCGGGAGCACCGTTGTTGCTTCTGTCTACAATTTGTGTCCAGGTAATGCCGTCCAAACTTCCATCAACAGTGAATACATAGGAACCATCAGAGCCAGCTACAGTTTCGTTTGTTAGAGTAATCTCCCTGATAATTGACGGGCGCTCAAGGTCTACCGTCAAATTATGGGGAAATGTCATTTGTGTATAACCACCATGCCATGTGGCTATCGCAGGGTTTGGGCGTCTGACTTCTATCCCATCGGTAAGATTTTGCAAACCCACTTGGTTAAATTGCGGAGGAGCGGTTACGGTCTTTCCCAGCGACAGGAAACGTCCCGGCCTGATCCCAATCAAGCCATGATTGGGATAGAACGCAATGACGTTAAACCAAGCGGAAGACGCATGACTCCCATTAACAGCCATTTTTGAAAGACGACGAGGATTACCGGCATTTTCCTGTGCGATATTATTCCAGTGATTAGACCACCGCCAAGAATAAAAACCATAAGCCCTTCTTCCATTTCCATAAGCCCACGACGCAAAACCGTTAAATTGTGAACCAAAAGTAACAGCATTTCCAATATCAACCAACGGACTCCATTCTCCGTCAACACCGGTAGAACTTACCGAAAAGGTGGTTTGCGTAGGATACCAGCCATTTTGCGCAGAAGACCCAAAAAATATATAATTCCCTATGCTTATCATATCCGGAGTTTCTCGTGCCCCTTGCCCCGGAAGTGAAAATTCTCTGGAGACGACAGCTACAGGATATCTCCAATTCTGATCAAACTCAATCCAATTTTGCCTTCCAATAGCGGATGTGAGAGCAATAGGTACTCCGTCAACAAATGTAAATCTCTGATCTCTCGACTCATTCCCAAATGGGCGGCCTGAAAAGGTCATTTCACCCCAAACATTGCCGCCATTGGTATGAATATGAACAACCATGAGATGAGCCAGCCAATAATGATGAGTTGGCTGCCTATGGCATACAAGTACCCTGCTTCTCGCTTCATGATTGTTGTACCAGTGGACACCCTCGATTTTTATACCTCGTGCAGCATTCGCAATGATAGATGCTGGAGTTGGCCATTGTACGCCGTAATTATCCCAGCTAGGATCATCCATAGTGCCATTGACAGGACCTTCCCAACAGCCAATTATTAAATCTTCCGTTCCACCGGGCGCATTTGGAACACGATGCCAATTTGACCAGCCTGTCATTCCATTTTCTGACCACCTGTATTCAAAATGAAGACGCCGATCAGCACCGTCACCAGCAGAACTACCGGTGACTTGCGCTCGGGTATCATACCAACGACCATCTGTCGCTTGCACTCCGCTGGGGCTTGCAGTTCCTGCAATAATAGGAATATGTTGATCACTGGCTTGGTTCGTATTGCTCCTGATATTACGATAGAACCACGAGCCCGGAGTGGCAGTTGCAACTTCCGCAGTAAAAGTGATTGGCGCAGATTTTATAAGCGCAGGCGGATTGCCTCTACCAATGCGGTATGTGAATGTCCTGCCAATTTCCAAATCATAATCTTCGAATGTTGCACCTCGATTGGCTCCTATGAAAACGCCATCTCTGAATATGAAGTATTCCTCAGCACCACGAGATGCCCAAGACAGCACAACATTGTTTGCGTTCACAGACATTAGATCAGCAGCAGTGATGTTTGTTGTTATTTGTTCCAGAATAGCAAAAGGGGCAACAGTAACATACCATAAGTTTTCATCACTAAAACTTAAATCTGGATATTCATACACGGTTATGTTTCTTGCAATTTCTTCTACTCTGCCTCTTTCTACTCTTATCGTAATATAACCCGAATTGATAACTACAACATCTATTCTGTAGCGAATATCGCTGTTATCAATATTGACGAGAGTCGGGGCTGCATTTATCTCACCACTGCCGCCAGTGATAATAATATCTTCCATAGTCAACCCGGGGACTGCTCTGTTAAATTCGATATTTAATTCGGTAGTTTCACGGAGGTTTTCTCTTCCGTTAGGAGTAACAGTAAATCTGATAATACCCTCATCATGCACTGTTACGGTTCTGGCAGTTGAAACAACCCCTATTTTGTTTATTTGTACCGTGATTTGCCCAAACCTGACTACCTCAACGCCAATTCTGTATAAGAAATCATTTTCGTTTATCAGGGGCGTACCTACGTTTACTTCACCACTAACATTAGTGATGTTAATATTTTCCATAGTCAAACCGGGTACTGCTTCGGTAAAGAGAATACTTAACTCAGTAGTACTGGCAGTATCCGATCCATTTGCTGAAACGAAAAACATGACACTTTCTTCTGTCTCACCATTGTTATTTTCCTCTTCATCAATGTCAGCGTCGCAAGCTGCAAGGAATAGCAGAGCAACAAATACTGCTGTTAATAATAACTTGAAGCTTTTAAATAATTTTTTCATCACTGCTGCTACTCCTTCAATCTGTTATCTACCAGGAAACTACTATACCAACAGGAATGCTAAAGGCATATCTGTCGTTCTGTAAAACCTGAGAGCTAAGCGGGGTTCCGTAGGTGTTCATTTCGAATTTAAGCCCACCACGGAGCTGAACATTATCGGTGATATTATACCTAGCAAGACCTTCAACGATGAACGTATGTCTGCCAAAATCATGCTCTCTGGCACCACCCATGTTTTTAATTGTCGCAAAATAATTACGCACCATTAAAGTCCCCCTCAAGGTTTGCGTAAATACATACTCAATATGCAGCTCGTTGTACAGAACAAATCCCCTCTCATCATCCAACAAATGAATTGGCACATATTGTGCGGCAAAAGTGTCTTCCGCCGCCAAAGTGTGGAAACTAACGTTGTTGAATAACCCAACTGTTAAACCAGGAATGATGTCAGTAAAATTAATATCAAGGTGAACGGCATTTTTAAGCGGTTTTCTGATTTCATCGTCTGAGTCAACCGTTGCTCTATAGCTTAAATGACCAGAATAGCCCACGCCAATTTGAAGTCTGTCAATCTCTACGATCCCGTACAAGCCAAAGTTGTGGTATACAGTGCCAAGATCTAAAGTTCCTAAGCCGGCTTGCGTACGGTTTATCCGATATGCCATTCCGACAGTAAGTAATTGCGGCATAGTATATTTTAAAGAACCGCCGAAGTTATAGGTCGAGTATGCAGGAACAATTGTGTCTCCGATGTCACCAGTTTGACCAGAACCATCGGCTACTCTTCTGCCAAGCCAATATTCATTAGGTGCAAAAAAACCACTGATCTGAACTTCACCAAGATGACCAAGGGGGATAATACCTGTAGGCATGAAACCAATAACATTGCTGCCCAAACCAAGAGAGTCAGATGAAGTAATTACCAAGTCAGGGTGACCACCAAAACCTTCACCAATACCAAAGAGCATTACACCCAAATCTCTGTCGCCGCCTATTTTTTCCACCACTCTTGCAGTGAATCTACCAATCTGCCCACGAAAATGAGGACCAATTCTTCCCCATGCTGTAACATCTTCAATTAACGGCAAGTTGTTATTCATTAAATTTTCGAACCTAAAGCCAATTTTTGCACCAAATCGCCCGTCAGGATCCGTGTATCTCATGTCAAATTCTGTGTCGTTAAAATTGGGATTTCTCATGAAAAACAAACTGTTTTCCCTGGGCATTTCCGCTTCCTCAATAAAAAAATCAGTCCTAATATCTTGATGAAGAAATTGCACAAAATCCGCGGCAACCTCAACTCTTACTCTAAAACCGCTTTCTTCTGCAAATAATGCGGCAGAGCCAAAGACAACAAAAACCAAAAACATAGCTGCAAATTTCATTCTTCCCATTAAAATTCTCCTTTAAAAAATTTTTTACTTTAAAAAATTCCTTACTTTCATTATGAGTACCAGCCACATTTGGTGACCGGTACTTCTAAACTGAATAACATTCAGTTTTGTTAAAATTATGGCCTTAGCCGATCCTGGAATGAGTTCAACCATCCAAGCCATTCGTAGTACAATCCTGGGTTTTGCTTACCGGGGTTGTGATACCAGTCCATAGAACAACCAAAAGCGTCCTGTAACATCACGTAGTAGTCAATCAGGTTTTGCGGAAACCCTGAATAAACCCACATACTTGGCGAAGTACCTCCTGATGAATCTCTTACAGGAGGAGGTGTATCCATCAATGAATTGGCAAAAGGACCTAAATCATAGACAAAATCCTGCCATCTCCATTCCTGCATCCACCTTGCGCGAGCTCCTGCAGCACCGTTAGGTGGATGAGGAGCAACAGTTGCACCTGTTGTTGTAACTCTCATAGGAAGCCAAATATAACGGGCATCGTAGTTTTTAGTATTGTCCCAGCTATCAGCCATGTGGATATATTTGCCCCATACCAGTCTGCCTGCACGAGGTTCCGGCATAGATGTTTCCCCGAATATTGGACGCAGGTAAATGCCATCATCCCAAAGACGCCTTAGCTCTCCATAGTAAAGCTGAGGAGTATTAAACACATTTACATCTATGTCAACAAAGTTAGCATCAAGAAAGCCAATAACATCCCATATATAAGGCGGGAAGCGAAGCTGTTGCACATGAGTAACCTGTCCGTCAAAACCCTTAGTAATTACAGACCCGTCATCTGCTGCTCCAAACATGAAGGAGCTGGCAGTACCGGTCATAGTCCCTCCAGTCCCCTGAATAGTTATCCAGCCCGTACTGTTCTGCCATGTACCACCAGGCGGTTGATTATTTGGAGTACCCCAAACAGCATCAAAGTTAGCAGAAACGTTTGTTGTCCCTACAGGCGGCTTAATGTTAAAAGGATAAGGCGCACCTAAAATCCTGCCGCCCGGTCGAGAAGTACGGTAAACACCTAACGGATTGGGGAACCAGCCGGTTGAGGTTGAAGAAGCAACAAAGTAAAGAACATCTTCTCTGACGCCATCTGCATTTAGCGGTGAAAGCGGACCTAAAGTACCGTCAGGATTTACGTATCCTTCATAAGTCATATTCGGTGTGATGAAATGGACAAATGGTGCTGGAGCCTCCCTCTGCGGACCGAAAACCCAATTGAAATTGTGACCTAACCTGTTGTCGTGACCTTCCAAAAGTAATTCGTCAGAACTATTACCAACGGAAAAGCGCGGAACCCCAATAAACCTTGTATAGGTTTCATCAAGCATTGTTATTGCCAAAACTCTGTTTTCCTGAGTGGAACCAAAATGGAAAGCAGTACCGCAACTATCTATAAAAACGCTCTGGTCGCGGGTCATCCCCATATGATTTGTTTGGTCCCAAACACCTTCAACAAAGGGAAGCTTGTATGACCATAGTTTTTTGAAAGGACCGGCAGGGTGCTGTGCGACAGAAACTGTCACCCTCGCAGTGCCGTAACCAATGCCAATAACACCTCCTTCAACATGAGTAAACATAACGTACGGGAAAACACCGGTGGAATCCCTAAAAGGTGTAATGGGGTTACCTGTAAGTGCATGTACGCCTGTACCTGCATTGTAGATTACTTTTGGCCGCTCAACAGTTGTGCGGTGATTCCACCAACGGTACAATTGCTTGCGCCGCCAAACCGGAGTATCACGATACAAAGCATTGAGTTGCCGTACTCTTTCCGCAGTCAGCCCCATAGCTCTCGCAAAAGGCCTAGCAGCAGAATCTTGATAAAGATACAACGGTGGGCCAAGTTCTCTATCCGCACAACACCCTGTTGGGCAGTCTCTGTGTCTTGTGGGGATAAAATTTCTTATTGCAGCCCATGCATCCATCTGAGCTTGTCTAGGCATGGGACCTCTTAAGAGTGTTGGTGGATCCCATATCATGTAATCTCCCATATTCTGACCTGATCCATCCGGACTGTTATTTCTCATTCGCCCATTAGGAAACCACTCTCCACCGGGGGTAATAAAACCGTCTGCGTCCCAATCACCCAGTGTTCTGCGCCAATGGTTCACAGCCCACATAAACCCATGTGTCGCAGTTGTTCCTGCCGGCCAATTATCTGCCGGTCGATTGAAACCACTGGCGTTAAATCTGGTACCGTCCCAGCCTCCCGGAAAACCGTTCGGATCATGGGAGTGAGATTCGCGCCATTCCGGTTCGTCGAATATAGTATTATTGAAAATGGGGAAGGCAACACCTTCATCTCTCCAGTTGTACAAGTCGGCAGAGGAAAATGCGTGAACGCCCGGCTGCCCGCCTCCTGTCATTGCACTCCAATCAGCAGAGTCGAAACCTCCAACACGAGTCCCCCAGTTTAACCTGCTCTCACCGTACCACCACCATCTTTGTGTGTGGCGATCCCACATTAACCCACCTCCATGGGCTGAAACGTGGTTGCCATTGTTGTCAGCCCAAAGTATCTTCTGGGCAAAGCGGTTAAATGTATCGGGTCTTGCACGCTGGGCAAAAAGCCTGGCAAAATGGTCGATATTTGTTCTATAAAAATCAATCTGCTCCTGGATTACACCTGCGGAGTTTTCCAAAAACCTTTGTGCATGACCACCGTAGTTGATCAAAATAGCATTGGTAAAACCATAATTTGCAGGAAGAGCCGAACGTATCGCATTAGACCTTCTGACACTTTCATACAAACCGGACATATCAACTGTAAAGGGGCGATCTGTCCGGTAGACATGAAGCCTGGAAACTTGTGTAACCATCGACAACCTGCCAGCCCAGTGGTTACGGTAGCCATCAAGCATACGGAATGTAAGGAAGCGCCCGCTTGCGGAATCAAAAGTTGCAACAAAGCGGTGGTTATCTCCCTGATCCGGTCTGATAATCAGATTTGCTGTCCGCTCAAGGACACGCCACCAACCAAAACCAACCCGTCTATCCATTGGAAATTCATCGCCGGGCAAAATGGGAGTGTCGGTCAGGAAAATCTCGAATACCGTTACAATCCCGTTACTATTGACTGAAGAAGCACTTCCACCGAATTGACCAGTAGAAGCATCACCAAAATTTGCCCAACCTTCCTGATAGCCACCGGGTTGCGCCCACTGCCAAACCGGAAAATACTCTACCCTGGAAATATTGTCCATGTGCATACCTAAATCAATTTGAACCCAATGAGGCCCGTAAAATTCCGGACTTGGGTGTTGTGCCATACCCCCACCTGGTGTCATACCCCAGCCCCAGAATAAATTATCGTTACTATCAAGAATAACTCCGGGATCCTGGTTAACTGCACCTGCTTCCGGAGTTGCACCCACGCCGCCATTACTTGTATAAGCAAGACCGCCGGAAACTGTTACAGCATTAACACCCCTAGTTAACGGTACACGGATAAAATTTGGGGTATTTTGGGCTACCCGATCCGCCGAAAGTGTTAAAGATTCCGGTGAAAAAACTTCCGAACAGGAGAGCAGCATTACCCCGGCAAACAATATTATTGCTGCAAATGCAACAACACAAAATTTTCTGTTTCTATTCATAATTACCTCTCATAAAAATTAGCTTAAAATAATTTCAGGCGGTCTTCGCGGCGGATTCAGTATGTAAATCTGAGCCAAAATTCTATCCGCTGCCTGGTTAATCTGTAACTGCTGTAAAAACAGCATTTCAGGTGTTACCTCAACTCCCACCCCAAATTCGAATTCTAATAGAGGGGTAGCATCTTCCACCGCATCTAAAAGACGTCGCCGGCGAACGTCGGTTATCGAAGTATTAAAGAGTAAGTTTCTTCCTTCAATAACGACCGCAGTCAGATAGGCAAAACACAGCTCAGTGCCAATAGTCCTGAAAATAATATTCGCAGCACTGGCGTTCCTGGCAGCAGCCCCGACAGTGTCCGCATATCTCCAGCGAATCTGAATGTAGCGAAAGCTAACTGTTTGTGCAGAGGTTAAGTAAATATAAGCCATCCCCGCTATGTGGGCGACAGTGCCGGTATCCAGCAAATGAATGCCAGCATCTGCTGTATTCCAACCGAAATCTCTTGTGGAAACAAATATTTCATAACTGTGACCGGTAACACCAAGACCTCCGCCTACAGTCCCACGAACATACCCAATGACACCTGTTCTTTGGGGACCTATTTCTACTAACTCCCCAAGATCCAAGGTAATCCAGTGTGCTCCACGCAACGGAACTCCCTCATCAGATTCATGACCATTGTTTACACCGGAATGCCACCAATTGCTGTTATCGCCGTTTACAGCCCAATCAGCCGGCCCGGCGGTGCTAGTAGCCGGCTCCTGATGACAACAAGCGCTGGCAACAATTGGGTTGCTTCCGCCTATAGCCCCACGCAAACCTGGGATACCTTCTAATCTACCCCAAAAATCATCTGGAGACAGACCAAAATTTGATGCCATGTTCTCCAACTGACAGGTGGTAAATGCCAAGATTCCTAATATTAGTACCGGAATCATCCATAATTTCTTCACTTTATACTTCCTCCTATATGCCTTTGGGTTAGTTTAACCTTGATAATAAATCACCAAATCGATCCGTAAAGCTATCAACCTCTGCTTGATAATTAAAAAATTGAATAGCTTGTGCTGACGTTAAAATACTGGTTGGGTTTTCCGGAACATTTAAATAATGGTATGCCCCCTTAGTAATTCTTACACCTTCATCGTCATATACGCCATGCATCATCTCATGGAGCATTCTGGTTCGGATAGGGTGGCCTTTAACAACAGTAAACGTATTAATACCTATCTCGTAGAGTTGCTCTAAACGCTCTACTTCAATTTGTATACTTGCAATTATCCCTCCCCCGGATATTATTGCATCCACCTCTGCTCTCCATTCATTGCGATCTTGAGTACGAGCATTCCGCTGTGCATCAGTGAGTATCAGCAAATTCAGGGTTTCGATAAAATCAGAGTCGTTTTCAAAGCCGCAAGCAGCAAAAAACAAAATGACAATAAGCGGCAAGAAAAACCAATTCAATTTTTTTCTCATAAATTATTTTCTCCTAAAAATATGTACATTTGAGGCTGCTCCAAAACTACAGTTTCTGGAACAACCTCATTTATCCTAATTAATTTGTGTTTGGATGCCCAAACGCAGAATTTATTGCGTTTACAGAACCCAAATTTATCCCAAGATCGTCAGGCAAGGAAATGTATTCAAAATCAGGCGGTGTTACACCACTTCTCGGGTTTGCCAATGCTCTGGAATATATTCGAATATCCATAAATCGGGAATTCGCACCTACATTATTTGGTGCATGCAAAAAAGGTGCTCTGCCCAAGTAAGCATAGCGCAGTGGAGGTGTAACTGCATCGGCTGCACCAAAAATAGGATCGTCATGTATTCTGGAAAAATTGCCGCCACGGTTAGCGTGTGTTGCTTGACCTCCATTCCTCATAATTCCCACTGCAGAGCCGTGTTTTACTACAGTAAGATGATTCCATCTGTTAACACGGCCTCCGCCAATTCCGCCGCTGCCGCCAACACTTACAATACTAGCAGTCTGATCACCAGTGGCAGGGGTACTTCCGGCATTACGAGCTCTAAACCAGAGTGCAGGATTATGGAATTGCAGAGTTCCACGCCAGTTTGTAGTATTATCGTTTACACGGTCATTTGCAAAACCAAAAAAGGTACCAGCGTCAGTAGGGATATTGGCATAAAACATAATTGTCCACTCTTCTCCACGCATCAATGCCCCTACGTTTGGTCCAAGATCAACCCAGCTATTGGTATTAGGCAACCGGATAAATCGGTGACCGGCGGTTTCATCAGCAACAGCGTCACCCATTAATACTGCCTGATAAAAATCGCCGGAATGGGCAATATTTCTTAAAACACCGTCATCACCAACAACAAAATGTACATTAAGGAATTCGCTTGGCTCCGCCCCCTGGCGCATTACCCTTACGTCTCTGTCAGCAGCACCTACAAAGTTGCCGCCTTGGCTAAATGTTCCGGTTAAGATGGAAATACCATGTTCAGTACCTACAGGGCGCGTTACAATACCTGCATCAGTAACAACAGCCTGATTGCTCGAAGTCCAAGTTATATCATAACTTCCAAAGGACATTGGCAAGGTAATGTTTTGGGTAACAGTGCTTAAATCACCTAAAGAAAACAATGCATCTGCCACATCATCTGTGAATAAGCTGATAATTCTTGCAAGAAACGGGTGAGTAGTTACTTCGACACTGTCGATTGATAAAGTAACGGTGAGGGTAACATCTTCACCGGTTACTTGAGGGCGATTGACTACACCTGCATTGCTAAGAATGGCAGTGTTGCTGGAAGACCAAGAAGCAGACACAACCCAATCTATTTCCGCAAATTCCACTGTCACTGAAGGCAACAGGGTTAAATTTTCCCTGACTGCGCCAAGATTACCAAGGCTAACCCCCAAAATTCGAATAACTTCATCTGCGGCATGTAACCGCAGCGTTTGATTACTCAAAACAGTCACAGGAAATGGAACTATCCTGTCAACACCGGCAGCAGTCAGAGTCGCATTAAGGGTAATTGCCGCATCACTAGCTTCCGGGCGGGTAACCACACCGGTATTGCTCAAAACAACAGGGCTGGTAGATATCCATGTAACAGATACTTCTGTCACCGTGGGAGGCACAAGCGCACCGCCTGCCACATCCACCTGTAACGGCAAGGTTAGGTTCAAGGCAACGGCGGATAAATCCCCCATTGCCGCATTCAAACGTGACTCGGCAAGGTTCAGGATATTATTAGCTACACTTACATTATTTATAACTGTCATATTAACAACACCCGGTCTTGCCCTCGTAACGCTGCCATAATTGACAGTCAGATCAAGGTTGACTGTCGTATCATTAGGCGGGAGAATGCCATTAACCAGCATGCCGTAATTGTCTATAACATCCTGCCTGCTGGAAACCCAAACCACCTCGAATAAATAACTCAAAGTGATCCCAAAAGGCAGTCGAATGTTATCAATTATGTTATTCAGATCATAAGCAGCGAATACAGGCAAGAGGTATTCGTCGATAAAACTGTCGATATAGGCTCCCAACTGAGACTCTGTCGCCCAGTGCGCATAAGCGGTAAACTCGTATGACGCTAACATCATCCAGTCCCTTTCGGTTATCCTAATTGGGCTTAGTGGACCTGTATCTCCCAAGGGGGCTGGGGATGTAAAATAGCCGACAAAATGGAGATTATCTGGGTGGGTGGTTGGAATAGGGTAATCCCTGCCAATAAAACTCGGAACCCGAGATGTCCATGTTATCGAAGACTCACCTCCCTCAAATGTGCCGCCATTTGCACTAAATGTAATGGAGAAGCCCTCACCTGCCGCCGGATCATCTACTACCGGATCCGGACTCGGGCAACTTACAAGCCCAATCATCATTGCAAGGGAAAAAAGTCCCAGCAATCCTAAAATTTTCTTTTTCATATCTTCCTCCTTAAAGAAAATATTTCTAAGGTTTATTCAACAACTATGGTACATATCCAAAATTGTCCTGAGTCGCCTGTCCATTGTCGTAAAAACCAGAATGGCATAGACTCCAAACTTACCGGTCCCGCAGTGCTAGTACCGCTCGGATTGTTCAATTCGAATACGAATTCTTGCCATTCATTTGCCGTTTCCCAAGGACCTATAGTATATATGCTATAAATCCATGTCCCGGGAACTGGCTGTGCTTCCATAACAAAATCAACTGTTAGCGGGGCGTAAGCACTTCTTGCCCAGATTCTTACAACAGTGAATTCGGAAAGATCAAGCGGCGGATTATAAGGGGCTCTCATCACCCGCCAGCCATAACCGCCCGGGTAATTAATTTGCAACGCTCCAGGTCTGCCATGGCGTATAATTGCAGGATCGGTTACTCTTGATGTACTCGTATTTCCCCAAAACGAAAAAGCGGCTATAGGCATCTCCTCGAAGTTCCAAAGTACAAATCTGTCGCCTGCCTGACCTTCTTCCAAAATAGCAGTTACAGTAACATCACTAGCAGGCATGGTAAAAGTCCATGTGGAGTCGCTGCCGCTAGCTTCTACTGTGCCGCCTTCGACAAGTGTTACTGTAACTGCTTGCACCCTATAACCTGAATTCGGCGTTACTGTCAGGCTTACTAAGTCCGTTTCATGAGCAGTTTCCGGAGCAGTAATACTGCCGTTTTCAGGCTGCACAATTGTAATATTACGCAGAGGCGGGAGAAGCTCGAATGCTGCCGTCACAGTAACATCACGGTTGGGCATGGTGAAGGTTCTTGTATTGCCGTCACCGCTGAGCATTATTGCACCACTTACTGATGCCGCAATGATGTTTGCCAGCCTATAACCAATCTCCGGCGTTATTGTCAGCGTTACTTGTTCATTCTCTAGCGCAATAGTAGGGGCTGCGGTGACAATCCCACCTGTAACAGCCTGGATGTTGATGTTAAATCTTGAAATTTGCACAAATACTGCTGTAACGATAACATTCACATTGGGCATGGTGAAAGTTCTTGTATTACCGTCACCACTGAGCGTTACCACGCCGCTTGTAGTTGTTGCTGAAATGCTTTCCAGAAAATGGTCTGAAGCCGGAATTATCGTTAATGTTATCGTTGCTCCAGGCATAGCTCTGGGAGGAGCTTCAACAGTACCGCTGTTCGCATTAATAGTGATACTAAAATCAATTCCAAAATTTTCGCTATTTTCTGGCACTTCAGAACCACAAGCAATGAAGAAGGTTGCAATTGTGAACAAAGCAAAAACAACTCCAACTAATATCTGCTTTTTCATTTTTTCTCCTAAGCTTTTTTAATTAAGAACGAAACACTTAATTGTAACCCCCAAATTTAAAATCGAAAAAGTGACAAAAGTACTTTTTTTTAAATATTTTGCTTTAGCTCTGTCTTTTTCTCACGAGTAAAATCTTTTCCATAAAAATAGTACTTTTGTAATATTTACTTATTTAATTTCAAGCATTTACACTGATCTTATCAGAGTTTTAATTTATTTAATTTTGGAGGAGAGTATGAGAAAAAAATTAGTTTTAGGATGGGTAGTTACAGCATTACTGTTGGTTTTTGCGTTTACGGCCTGCCCTAACGGCGGTGATGACCCAATAGTTATCAGAGACGCAGCGTCACCGCAAATTCTAGGTCAGCCGGCAAGCAGGCTGTACTTTACAGGACAAACGGCAGTGCCGATGAGAGTAATTGCCGTTTCGCCTGACAACGGGGTTCTCGAATACCAATGGTATCGAGCAGACTCTGCAACTGGTGTAGGAACGAGGATTGAAAGCGCAACAGCGGATTCTTTCACACCTACAATACCTACAGCAATAACAGATGAGGTAGTAAGCTGGTATTATGTTGTCGTTACAAACAGAAATACCGCAGCAAACGGTATCCAAACGGCTTCTCTGACAAGTAACAGGGCGGAAATCCGAGTAGTGGAAGCACCGCCTGGGTTACCTCTAACCTTTGCAGTAAACGCTGCCGGGAATGCTTTTGTAGGAACTTTCTACACCGGAGAAACCGTGCCAGCAACACTTGGACCAAGAGCCGAAATTGTTGAAGGTATGCAATTGAACAACATTACACCCATAGGCCGAGTGGTAAACACTGGCGGGACAAACAGCGGTTTTATAGCTCTCGGCAATGCAGTGGGAGATATTCTGAACAGACTCGAAACTTGGACAATGGAAACAATCGTTTTTGTTCCAGCAAATTACGGCTTTGTAGGCGGAGGTCACCACATTTTAGGATTTGCCGAAGTTGACAACCTCTCGCAAACAGTCCAGACAGGTCCAACAATGTGGCTCAGAGGGGACAATCTAAGCCTGAACGTCCGTACTCAAGGCTGGAGCGGAAACGAAGCCACAACAGGTGAAGTAGATGACAATATTCCTGATGTCAGAGGAGCATGGAGGCACATTGTAATTACCCAGGGAGCCAATTTGTTCAGAGTTTATATGGACGGCAATTTGGTCAGCCAGGCAGCACACACCGGGCTTACAACAACAAATCTACCCATTTTTGAGTACGGCTATCTTGGACGCTCTATTTTCCACGCTAACGATGACAGCACGCTGAGAAACACCTTGTTCCGCAGTTTTAGCATTGACGAGGGTGAAATGACACCAGCATTGATGACTGCTCGAGCTGCCGAAATTGACCAATTGCTCCATGATTTGAACGGAGCGGCATTTATCTTTGCAGTTGCACAAGATATACAGCTTCAGGAAGGTTCGGAATATGTAGATGCAGGAGCCACAATCGGAAGCTTTGTTGCTACTCACGGAAGAGCTCCTTTTACTTATACGTTTGTAGCCGGCATCGGAGATACGCATAACAGCTACTTCACAATCGCAGCAGGAAATGAATTAAGAGTTGGAAGTACAGCTCTTGACGGAGGCGACCATAGAATACGAGTCAGAGTTACAGACGGCGAAGGAGCTACATACGAAAGAGCCGTTACAATCCGCATTATTGAAGAAATCGATCCTAACACCGGCATAAGACTATGGTTTACTTTTGACAACCCAAGCGGTAACACCGTTTTTGACAGAACGTTTAATCACACCGGAACCCTTCACGGAGACGCAACTGTTATTGATATGGCTGGGCACAGTGTTCTGGCTCTTGGCTCCGGGCAACCGTGGTTTGATTTAGGCGCAGATGCCGGTTCCATCATAGCCGGACCGGATGTTACAGCATTCACTATTTCTGCATATATATTTGTTGGTGATGGCCCCTCTCTGGAAGGCGGAGATGCCGCAGGGTTCCAGCCTTGGTCATTTACCAGAACGGGATCTATCGATGGCTCTGGTAATCAGGGAGTTATATATCAGATAAGAACTGGCAGCCAGGAAATTAACCATGTTACCGGAAACCAAGCCAGAAACTGGACTCACTCAGGCACAGGGTGGAATAGAAATCAATGGGTTCACATGGTATACACCCATGTGAACGGCGGAGGAAACGCAAACAGTACCGGCACAATATTTATTAACGGTACTCAATTAGTCCAAAACACCGGTACATTCCGAACTAACAGAACGGATGCCGGCACTATGGGTGATCTAGTCTATAACTTCCTTGGAAGACCTTCTCGCGGAACGACCGGATACATGACCAACACTAGGTATGCAGATTTCCGTGTTTACAATCGTGCACTGACTCCGGTAGAGGTTGCCGACCTTTCAACAGAACTTCATGACAGGTTTGCTTATCTAAGATTAGCTTCAGTCATAGAAGTGGTGGCGAACAGCCCGTTAGTAAGCTCTTTTAACGGCGTAATAAGAAGAACTATCCCACTACCTACAAGCCAGAGCGGCGTAAACATAACATGGGTTTCCAGTAACCCTGCTGTTGTAACAAATGACGGTGTTGTTACCCCTCCCGCTAGCGGAGAACTGGAGAGCATTCTTACCCTAACAGCGACATTCTCAATTGGAGTACATTCCACCAGCGTAGAATTTGAAGTGATTGTATTACCGGAAGCCGATGTTGCCGGAATCATTACTAACGAATTAATATACCACCTTACAATAGACACATTTATGGAAGGTGAAGAGGGAGAAGAAATCGCAGTAGAGAGGTTAAATACAAGAGTTGGAAGGACAGTCCAAGGATCCAATTCAGTGACATTCCAAAACGGGGTTGACGGAGGCAGAGCGGCAGTATTTAACAATAATACAAACAGATTCCTTACTGTAACAAATGAAGACGAATCTCCGTTGCTTGCTGGCGTTGAAGAATTTTCTGTTGCATTCTGGACCAGAAGCGATCATGCACGTGCTTCATGGAAATTTTTTGCTGCAAGAGATAACCTCCAAATGGGTCCGCCTGAGTTCTATTTAGGCGACAGAATTCAAAACAATCAGTTCCATGCTGAGAGATTCTACAATGGCAGAGCCACACCCGCATCTGCCACTCTTGGTTCAGGCGCTGGCACTGTAGCACTTGGCGTATGGAATCATGTTGCTGTTGTACATGGTACAGATTTTGTCGAAATGTATTTTAACGGAACACTTGTTTCAAGAGCTAATGTAACTCAACCCGTTTCCGCCATATTAGGAGAAACACCTGTCTTATTCATTGGCAGGGCAACTTGGGGCGCTAATGGGGAAGTGGCTACAGGAGCTATTCAGGACTACAGGATTTACCGTGGAACGTTAAACGCAGAGCAAATCAGAGCTTTATATTCATCCAGGGCTCAATAACAACAACACCCCCGCTCTTAACCGGGCGGGGGTTATCCATGGCTTTTGCCGTGGGATTATTAAAAATCAATAAGGAAAAAATAAATGAAGAAAATTACAGCGCTAACATTTGTTCTACTGTTTCTTTGCGGAACTGTTCTTTCTGCTCAGGATGATTGGACACCAATTCAGTTTCAGGCGTACGGTCAGGCGATATGGGCCCCCCTTGTGTTCCGGGCTCAAGGCGACTTGAGAGATCCTTCCGCCACCGATTACCAAGAAGGTCCCGGCTTTGGTGTCGCAGGCGGTCCCGGCTGGGAAAACAATATTAATGCCGCAGTAGGTTTGCGAGTATTCGGAAATGATCGAAGCGGCAATATCGGATTCGATTTTGCCATAAGAGCTATACCCGTAATATATGGCTCGGATGCTGGAAGTTTCAATATCAGGCTTACCGATAATACCGCCTTTCTCTGGGCACGTCCTTTCGGGAATGATATACTCAGAATGCAGTTTGGAGCTTACAAATGGGACAATTTGGCGGGGCAGGTAGGCTGGCTTAGCGGTTTTGGCGGTTTCGGCGGAGGTTACGATGATATTTTTCAGTCTGTAGAATCCGACATTTTTGGGGCATTGTTTGTTCTTCGTCCGCCGCATACGGTTCCTAACGAGCTTAGAGGTCTTACACTATTCGGCTCTTTCGGTGTATCCGGCGGTCTTGACGGACTTAACCCAGAAAATCAGACTGTGGAAAGATTTTTTGCAGCACGTACCCGTAACGCACTTAGAAATGTTTTTTCCACAGCTCATGCCGGTATCGCTTATGAACTGCCAGACCTCGCTCTTTTGAGGTTTCAATTTATCGGCGGTCGTTATATTTGGGGAAGGGGCGAAGACTGGAACGACAGGCAGATGTTTTGGCCATGGTACGGCACCACAACTGTTGTGCCCTCTTACTGGTTTCCCAGCCGCTCACAAGAAGCCACACAGCTTGAATTTGCAGCGAATATCACTGCCGTTCCAAACCTTAACCTAGATATCGGCTTTGGTTATTCCATGCCGGTTACTGTTGTTATGGGTGATGACGGCTCAACCGTTCGTAATATTGGTCCTATGTGGGGAGAGAGAGGACACCGTGCATTTTTGACTCAATCAATGGTCCCAAATGATACCGTTATTGCAAACAGTGTAGGTGATGTATGGCAGCCGCCGATGCGGATAAGCGCAGGTCTTGACTATAGGTTTGATAATATGAACCTAGGTTTCCGTTTCCGTACTTTAGTGGAATTCGGTGAGACAGTTTCTTTTTACAGCGGTGCTGACGACTACGTAGCAGGTCTAAGATTTGATGTTGGAATTGAGCCTTGGTTTGACATCCCCTGGTTAGGCACACTCTCGTTAGGAGCTGCATTATCAGTCAGGCAAAATGACAGTTTTAACGGGAGAGGAGGAGTATGGACAGGTCAATTAACAGAATATAAAATAATTCACAGCGTAAACCATAACGGCAGAATTGATCTTGGGTTTAGCGCATTTCTTACAAGAACTTTTACACCGGGAAATCTTATCAGGGTAGGAGTTATGGCTAACCTGCCAATCGGCGGTGATCGATTCAACTGGTACAGCGACAATCTTACCGGTTTGGGTCCGGCAGATGTTCCCTTTTTCTCAAGAGAAAGAGCGGAAGCATTTAGAAAAGGGAATATCATTATAGCAGTTCCCATAATAATAGAACTAAATCTTTAGGAGGATGAAAATGAAAAATAAAATTTGGAAAACCGGCCTGCTTCTGGCAGCCATGATTTTAATCTTTGGTTTGTTTACTGCTTGCCCAAATGATAGCCCGGAAGAGGACATAGTAGTACCAACCGTTACAGGAGTAACAATAGAACCTGAAATGGTTATGGTTGAACGTGCTAACGCCGTACAATTGAGGGCAACAGTAGAAGGAACCAACAATCCCAGCCAAAGTGTTACTTGGTCAATCCTTAATCCCGGCATACATGGGAGTACAATGATTACACCTCAGGGGTTACTTGTAATAAATGCAGACGAACCGTTAGGCAGACTTGACGTTAGGGCAACTTCGACTGTAGACGAAAACTTTTATGGGACAAACATGGTATTGGTATTCGACCATGGTCAAATACCGGAAATAACACATATAACGATAACCGGACAAAACAATGTGGTGCAAGGGCAAGATATTTCATTCACTGCACAAGTACATGGAGATAACAATCCTCCGCAATATGTTACTTGGTCAATTCTTGAAACTACAAGACCATCTACCGTAATCACTACAGGTGGCGTACTTACCGTGTCTCCCAACGAAACACTCGAGGAACTTACAATACAGGCAGCCTCTACGCTTGTTCCGGTCATTAATCTGACAACAACAGTAACTGTTGCACCAAACGGTGAAATAAATTTGGTTGAAACTGATTGGGATTACTTACTTGAAACAGGCGGTTTCAGAGTAAGTATTAATACTGCCAACCAGTTTCAGGAAATGCTCGGTTTTGGCGCTTCCGACGCTTGGTCGGGGAACTTTTTGGGTCAATGGGGGCATCCAACTCCTTTCCATGGAATTGGCGTTACCGTACCCCTTAACCATAGCCCTCCTGCCGGCTGGGGAGCAGCAGAAGTTGAAGCGATAAAACAACAAATGGCAGACTGGCTTTTTAGTCAGGATTTTTATGAAGATGGTAATCCACGAGGGGTTGGGCTTTCCGAATGGAGAGTTTACCTTGGTGCAGGCAGCTTAGATCAGAGGTTAAGGGGCAGAGACTCAAGGATAGGTAATATAAACCTTAATAATTTTGCCAACAATATCGGAGAATGGGAGCGTAACGCAGAAAGTTTCTTCCGTGATATTGATAATCCATGGTTAGGTCATACCGGCTGGGCAAGACCCGCAGAAAACCCTACAATGGATCTCTGCTTTGACACAAAACAAATTGGTACGCAGTTCTGGATGAGAGAAGCCAGAAAAAGAGGCGTTGAAATGCTTGTAGGTTTTATGAAAAGCGCACCGGTACCTTTTACCATTAATGGTTTTGCGAACAATTCATTAAATGGTAATCTGAATTTTCAAACCGGCAGATATCCTATGTTAAACAACACCGGGAACATACATGAAAATCATTTTGCGTCTTTTGGAGAATACATGGCTAATGTAGCAAACCATTTTGCTGCAATAACCGTTCCAAACACTCGTTATAACGACAGATTCCCTGACAGAGCAGCAAATGCCCGAGAACTTACCATGCGTCTGAATTATCTTTCACCGATCAACGAACCTCAATGGGAATGGAATGAAGACAAGCAGGAAGGGTCAAGAACCTCCAACGCAAATATAGCAAGAGTTGTCAGAGCACTTGATACGGCAATTATGGACTCAAGCCGACCCAATATAGGCAACCCAAGAAACCCCACAGGAAACCAAAACCATCTTGACACCCAGATACTTATAACAGAATCAGCTCAGTGGGACTTCCTTTCCGGCGGCGATCCCGGCAATATACGCGACCAGATCCAGACGTTTTTTAACCCAGCTGATCCTCAAGGGAATTTTGTAGGTGACCTCCCTACAATGCAGCCGCGAAAAATCGCAGGGCATACCTACTTTACTCACCCGAACGACGCTGTAGCTGTATCTATTCGCGCGGCTGTTGCAGCAAGAGCTAATCAGTTTCCAGGACCTGACGGTCCCATACAAGTATGGAGTACCGAATTCTGCGGGCTTCAGGGCGGAAGTGGCCTTGCCACTCCTTCTGAATACTTCGGTATGGCACTGTTTATGAACAAACTTGCGCATCAGGATATTGTTCATGCCAACTCCAGAACATTCTCTTTCTGGACAGCTTTCGACATGGAAAGGGGCGGTCAAGCAAGGTACTCCTTAATCGCATACGCACCGGGGGAAGCTGTTTTCCGTCATGACGCTAACGTAGATCATCCAATTACAAGACCCGGCGCAGCAAGAACCCAGGCTACTCTTTGGGCGCTTGGTCACTACAGCCTTTTTGTCCGACCTGGTTTTACTCGTGTTGAAGTTTTAGCACCGGGTATGCCTGCAGACCGCAGACTCAATCACCATCCCGGCAGTGACTACGTAACTCGCCCAATGGCGACAGCATACGTTTCTCCTCCGGGTTTTAGAGACTTCGTAACAGGCAGAGAGGTTAATCGTGTCGTAGTTGTGTATACCAATATGTCAACTCGCAGTTTTAATCTTGCCGGTGAAATCGACAATGGCACTAAGATACCGTACAATGTCCGTGTTTTTTTGACCCATGCCGGCAATGTTAACGGCGGCATCTCCACAGCTCCCAGCAACCAGACAGGTCTTAGGGGGATGGAGCTCCAGCCAAATGATCATGGGATATTCCACATCCCGGCACGTTCCATGGTTACCGTAGTGTATGATTTTCCGGTAGATTGAAAAAATGAATAAGTACCAATGCAAAACTGCGAACCTCCGGTTGCGAACCTCCAGTTCGGGTTAGTTTTGCATTGGCAGTAACGGGGCTGAAATGCCCCGTTTTTTTTGTTATTATATTTTGTTGTCAAAGGAAAATGCGAATGAAAAAATTGTCATTTTTATTTTTTTTAATTGTTTTTATCTTGTCTTCTTCAGGCTGTTCACGCTCTGAAAATTTTAAAAATATTAATTTTTCCGAAGTTGTAATAATTGAAGGTGTTTATCAAGAAGAATTATTTAGCAGAATTAGTATGTGGGTTAGGTTTACTTTCAGAAGATCGCTTTCTTACATTCTTCATGGCAATGCTGACGAGGGAATAATAAAATTAAGATATGTTTACAGAACACTTATAGAAAGGAACACAACTGATATAATATCAATTATTACATTGGAAGTAAGAGATGAAGAATATACAATTACATTCAGCGATGCTTCTTTTCAGGTGTATGACGATGAAGGTCTGCCTTACGGAGAAGAAACAAGCCTTCCTTCACAAGATATAGCCGATATGCTTATCTTTCAATGGAAAAGCCTTGCTGATGATTTGAAACAAGTTGTTCTCCGCTTTCCATCTGAATAACCAACAAAGGAGTTTAATCTATGATGATAAATAAGAAGAATTTTTGGCTTTACCTAATCTTAATAGCCGTCATGTGTTTGTTCGCTTCTTGCCCTGACGGAGAAATTGAAGAAAAAAACATTCTATCTGTTATGCCTGAAATTAACCCAACTACGGTATCTAAAACCGATAATCCACAGCAAGAAGTGCGTTTTACCATAGTTGGGGATTTACCTGCAGAAGGAGCTTTTTTTAGAGTATATGCCAGCCTGTTTGCTCCAACTGAACACGGGACAGTTATCGCCGTATTGGAAGACAATTATTTGGTACTTAAAGCAAATAACGGTGTTCCGGCGAGTACCTTTTTTGTTACCGTTACCGAGCCGGGTAAAACGGCAAGCACACGGACTGCTCTGACTGTTTTAGATGTTCCGATAGGGAATGTCATACGCCTGCTCGGAGACAGCATCGTAGTACTTGCCGGGCAAACAGCGCAGCCTCCTGCAAAGCATATACCGCAAGAAATCGATGTCAATACTCAAGCATGGAGTTCCAGTGATCCATTCGTGGCGGCTGTTGATCCGGCTACCGGTGAAATAAGTGCAGTATCCGGAGGAAGAGCAAAGATTCTTCTTACGGTAAACGACCAATATTTTGCATCTCGTGACATTATCGTGGTAACAACCTCAACTTTACCGGTTTTGCGCCTTTCTATACTCCCATGGACTAACGACTCTCAGTCAAATGCTAACCAAGATATGCTTAACAGAAATAACTGGAGAAGTACATCTGTTTCTTTGAGCAACACCGGTAATCCGGAGTGGGATTTTACCAGAACAGACGGGCAGGCTCGTGGGCGAGGAAATTCAACTTGGAATAATATGGGGCTTAAACGTCCGTTTAATTTCAGATTTCCCAATAGCGCATGGCAATCCATACTCGGGAGCGGCGAGGTCGGACGGAGCTGGAGAGTGGTCGCTAACACAATTGACTTTTCTCACTTTAGAAACTTTTCAGCATATTTTCTTGGCTCGCAGTTAAGTTTTGACTGGACTGTTAACGCATGGTTTGCTCATGTATATTTTGATAACAACAGATATTGGGGAGTCTATTCAATTCATGACGAATTACGTGATGCCAGTGAGGGACGCCTTAATCTGAACGTCAATATGGAAAACCCTTCACAGAGCGAGTTTTTATTGGAGTGGGACAGGCACCCAGCCGGCTCCGCTGTCAGGTTTCACGTTTCCAATAATAGGGATCCGTTTGGCAGGGGAAATATCCCTTTTAATATTGATATCCCCGATCTCGAAGACATTCCGAATTGGAACACCCATCCTCATTTTATCTGGGTAAGAGATTTTGTAACAAGTGTGAATACTGCCATAACAAGCAGGAACTTTGCCGAAATATCTAACCTGATTGATCTTCCCACATTTGTTGATATGTATCTGGTAAACGAGCTTTTCAAAAATCGTGATGTGGGCTTTTCGAGTATGTTCTTCCAGGTTAGGCAAACACCTGCCGGCCCCCGAATGGTTGGGGGACCTATTTGGGACTTTGACCAGACTTCCGGCGGTGTTGTAGACAATCAATACACCGGTTATTCGCCCACAGACGGACCTAATAACGGAGCTTGGGCAGCATGGGACAATCCGTGGTTTAGAGACCTTATGGAGGTTCCGGAATTCAGACAGATGGTTGTAGATCGCTGGAAAGAAATACGGGATAATCAGGTTGAATCCATGATTCGGCAAATCAGACCGTTGGCAGCCTTTTATCAGAATTGTTTTAACCGCAACTTTGCCCAAGGCGGACAGAACGCCGCTGACCGCCATTCATGGACAGCTATGGCAAATGGAGCCAACATATTCCGTCAACCGCAAACAATCAGAAACCTTCGCACTCATACAGAGCAGGTTGACAACCTTGTAAACTGGTTTGAGCAACGCAGAATCTGGATGGATGATTTCTTGCAGTAAAAAACAAAAATTATTAGGGTTTGTCCAAGAAAATACTTGGACAAACCCCTTTTTTTATTTCTTAATTTCCGTTCAAAATTGCCAATGTTGCAGGAATATCCAAAGTCGCTATCTGGTCTTCGGATATTGCACCACTGTAAATCCTGAAATCAGCGAAGAAGGTTCTTGGCACAAAATTGTCGTTATTAAAACAGGGGCGGCCAATTCGGTTAAACGTCAGGCTGCCCATTTCTGTTGTTCTATGGGGAATCACTCCGGTTTCTTCAGGAATACCGTTAATGTAAATAGTTGCGAATTCTCCGCTCTGCCGAACCATTACGTGAATCCATTGTTGCCTTGGCAAATGCATACCGGTACGCACAAATCTTTCTCCTAACGGGTTGCCAGCTCCCGCCCAGCCGCTTCTGGAAATTGTGTGCTGGGTATCAGTTGCCCTAAACCAAATTACAGGCTCCGTGCCTCCCGCATGGCTCGCTCCTGAGAATGACCAAAGGAACCTGCCAGCACCGGTCCAATTTGAAGGTTGATCAATGTATACAAAAGAAGCGATGGTAAAATCATCCTGCGAAGTAATAAGGGAGCCCGCTGCTGAACCCATATCGATCCATGCAGGAGAGTCACCTCCGCCGGTTCCGCCTTGCCCTGCTCCGGGATTAGTTCCGGTGTCAGTTCCGGTATGAAAAGTACCTATTCCGTTATGGATTCCCAAACCGGATTCCGGAGAAGCAGTTCTCATTATAACCCCGTTATGAGTACCGGGATTTGCTCTATTGGTAATACTGTCTGCGGTATCGCCGTCACCAGCGTTGAATGTAAAATGCAATGTCAACGGAGCAGGATCAGTTACCACCGGGGGTGTCAAAATTCCCGGCCACGCCTGATAATTCTGCAAATGATAAAATTCTTCCTGTGTAATAGGAATTATTGAGCCGTGTCGAGGATTAAAGCCGGTCGTTCCTAATATCCCGCGTGTACTCCAATTAACAAGATCGGTACTTGTTCTAACCCCCCATGCGGGAGCTGCTGTACGACTGTACATATCATAGGCAAGTACGAAGGTGTCGGTACCAAAAAGCCTGAACACCTGAGCTCCTTCTACAGATTCGGTTTCCATGCAAACATGGTCGGCTACCCATTCCCAGCCTGTATGCAGATCCCGTGATCGTGCTAATGACATACGGCTTTGAGGTCCGGGTATTCCGGGTTGGCTTCCCTCGTTTTTGTAGATCATATGGTAATACCCGCCAAGATTAGTGATGTTTCCATCAATCGTACTTCGTCCATGCGGATGTATAAACAAACGTTGTGGCAATTCAACAAGATCGGTAAAATCTTCATTTGCATATGTAAAATATATTCTATGCGGAGTCCACCCTACCCTGGCATGAGAATAAAAAATCATATATCTACCGGTTCTGCGATCAAAATTAACTTCAGGAGCCCAGGCTGTATAAATATCACCGAACTCCGCTGGCCATTTTTCAGCTATATTAATTGCGCTATGTGTCCAATCTGTAAGATTTGCTGATCTGGATAAAATAATACCACGATTTGAGTTCCAGCCGAGTGAAGACCGCATATCGGTATTGACCATTAAAAAACCCCCTTCATGGCTGCGAATAATAAAGGGATCACGCATACCGCCGGCAGAGGCAACCTCTTCGGCAAGAATGACCGGTCTGTTTCTGTTCAGGGTAGTAAAGTTAAGCCCGTCCCTGCCTATGGCAAAACGCACTTGTTCCCCAGCAGGGGCGTCTCCGGTAAAATATGCCATTAAGTAGCCGTAGAACTCATATTCTTGGGCAGTTATTTCAAACGATTTGGTATCGCTGGCAGAACCTTTTTGAATTGTTGCAGTCAAATTGAATGTAAACACACCTGTTACGGTATCTCGTATTCTGACTCTCTTTGTTCCGGCAGCAATTCCATCAACGATAGGGTAATTGGCATTGTCGCTTACCCATGTTATATTAGAACCTCTGGCACCTGTCGTAGGCAGCATTATTTCGTGATAAAAATAACTTAACCAAGTGTCTATTTGCAAATCCGCCGTATCCTGTTCAACTATATAGTCCAGGTCAGCTACTACTACAACGGCAACAATAGTGCTCGTTACGGATTGCACCCGAACCCCGGAAACAGAGTTATCGGTATTGGTGACAACGACATAATAGAAGGTCGTGCCTAGAGTATCAGTAGGCGGCGTGAATGTACTGTTGGTCGCTGAGTTAATCGCAACAGCACCTGTAGTACTGCTTCCGCTATTACTGAACCATTGGTAAGAAAGAATACCGCCGCCTTCTACAACTGCAGTTACAGACAAGGGAGCAGCAACTTCGCCCAAAATGACTTCATCTCCAACAGGCTGGACGGTTATTTCTGGTACGGCGGCATTTTCAAGCCCTGGTTCTTCGTCAGCTCCGTTGCAAGCTGCTGCAAACAGCAGCACTAACACAGCAAAAAACAAAATTTTCTTCATAAATACAACTCCTCGAATAATATAGATTATTATACTTTAATTTTAACCCTACTGTTTTGAATCTCAAAAGTTACTAAAGTACTGCTTTTTTAAAATATTTTACATTCAGCCTGTTTTAATATTTTCTATAAAAACGGTACTTTTGTAACTTGTATTTATTTAGGTTTAAGCATATATACTATTGTTATTGTAATTTAATGAGGAGAAAAATATGAATCAAAGATCATTTTTCGGCAGGGTATTTTTTAAGAATATCTTGGTATTTGCGTTAATAATCGCATTTTCAGCACTGTCTGCCTCTTGCCGCCGTGACGAAACAGATCCTAATACACTAACAATTTGGTGCTGGGATCCCAATTTTAATGTATTAGCTGTAAATGTAGCGGCAGAAATCTTCAGAAGAGACAACCCTGATGTAGTTATCAATGTGGTTGAAACCGCTTGGGAAGAAATTCAATTAAGGTTAAATACAGCTCTTTCAGCCAGCAGACCAAGAGGTCTTCCGGATATTATCCTGATACAGGATAATGCCATACAAAAAAACGTTGCAACTTTCCCAAATGCTTTTGTATCCTTGGATGGAAAAATTGATTTAAGCCAATTTGCCCACTTTAAGGTAGACGCAGGTACAATTAACGGAAGAAGCTATAGTGTTCCTTTTGATAACGGCGCAAGTGCAACATTTCTAAGACGTGATATTGTTGAACAAGCCGGGCTTCAGGTAAGTGATTTTGATTATATTACATGGGATCGCTTTATTGAACTAGCTATAATTGTTAGAGAAAGAACCGGCTTCCCAATGCTTTCTGCAGTAGGAAATGAAAATGATTTGGTTCCTCTAATGCTACAAAGCGCAGGAACATGGTTTTTTGATGAGCAAGGTAATGTTTATATCGCAAATAATGAAGTCCTCAGGGAAGCAGTCCGGATTTACAAAGAACTGATAGACAATGGGCTTCTTTTACTGGTTTCTGACTGGACTGCTTACATTGCCAGCTTAAATACCGGAAGTGTTGCAGCAACAGTAAACGGCTGCTGGATAGTCGGCTCAATTTCTGCAGAACACTCTCAATCAGGTAATTGGGCTGTGGTCAGCACCCCAAGGCTAAATATTCCCGGAGGCACTAATTATTCCAGCGTGGGAGGTTCAAGCTGGATGATTCTTGCCAGCTCAAGAAATATTGACTTAGCAGTGGATTTTCTGAATACAACCTTTGCGGGCAGTATTGAGCTATACGAAACAATATTACCTTCTTCGGGAGCTATTGGTACATGGCTTCCTGCTGCCGATTCTCCTGTTTACAATGAACCAAATGAATTTTTTGGAGGACAGGAAATATATCAGTATATTATCGGTTTTGCTGAAAGAGTCCCTCGAATCCAGTTCGGTATGTTCAATTATGAAGCCCGTAATTTTGTAGCCCAGGCGCTTATAGAAATTACCAGAGGAGCTTCAATCGATGCAGCTCTTGAAAGAGCGCAAAGAAACACAGAATTTATTATAAATCACTAAATTACATGAGGTTTTCCGATAACTAACCCGAACCGGAAATTCGAAGTTTTGGGAAAACCTCACAAATCAGTTATATAATTGAGCCTGTCCCAAAAACTGAAGTTTTAGGACAGCCTGAATTACAATACAATAATGGAAAGGGAAAACATGAAGCATTTAAGCATGGAGAAAAAACGTAGTTTATGGGGTTGGTTTTTTATCCTCCCAGCCGCTACATTAATTTTTATTTTTTCTTTCTACCCCATGATAAATACTTTTATCCTTTCTTTACAGTCCGGTATTGGTAATAACTTGCACTTTACCGGCATCAGAAATTACTACCGGTTATTCCAAGATGCCACTTTTTTAAGATCTGTTGCAAATGTATTTACTTATCTGATTATTCAGGTTCCTATCATGCTCTTTTTAGCATTGATTCTTTCATCCATTCTGAATAATCCACGCCTGAAATTTAAAGGACTTTTCAGGACTTTGGTTTTTCTGCCCTGTGCAACCGCACTTGTTTCATCCGCAATGGTATTCAGATCTTTTTTTGCTTTAGACGGAATTGTAAATATTGCATTATTAAATATAGGTCTTATTTCAAATCCAATAAGCTGGTTAAGCCATCCGATATGGGCAAAAGTAATTATAATTCTTGTTATAACCTGGCGATGGACAGGTTTTAATACTATTTTTTATCTGGCTGGTTTACAAAACATCGATCATTCTATTTACGAATCGGCAAAGATAGATGGTGCTTCACCTACACAAATATTTTTTAAAATAACTCTTCCTCTGCTCAGACCCGTAATACTCTTGACTGCAATAATGTCAACAAATGGTACTTTACAGCTTTTCGACGAAGTAGTACAATTGACAGGCGGTGGTCCGGGGAATGCAACAATCACTATAACACAGTATATCTTCAATTTGTCTTTTGTATTCAGTCCGCAATTTGGTTACGCAGCGGCAGTCTCCTATGCTATATTGGTTATTGTCGCAATTTTATCTATTATTCAGATGAAAATCGGAGATCAAAAATGAAAAAGCGAAGATATGTTGGCTCAAGTTTAATGTATACATTTTTGATAATTGTCTGCCTCTTTTCCAGTATTCCGTTTTTTTGGATGATTATAGCGGCAACCAACAGTAGCATTGACATAATCAGAGGTCAGATAACTCTAGGAACACATTTATTTGAAAACTTTAGAATATTATTCAGTACTGTAAATGTGGGAAATGCTTTTTGGAATTCCCTTAGAAATACAGCGGTAATTACAATTGCAAGCCTTTTTATTTGCTCAATGGCGGGGTACGGTTTTCAAACTTACAGAGATAAAAAGAAAGACAGATTTATGACAATTTTGCTTCTTTCAATGATGGTTCCTTTTGCCTCAATAATGATTCCGCTTTTCAGAATGTTTAGTACATTCAATTTACTTGACTCAACATTGGGGTTTGTCCTTCCAACTGTATCAACAGCTTTCCTTATATTCTTTTTCAGACAAAGCAGTATGTCTTTTCCCTATGAAATTGTCCAGTCTGCCAGGCTTGACGGGGTTGGTGAATTTGGAATATATTACAGGATATATCTTCCGGTTATGTTTCCAACAATTGTTGCAGGCGGAATCGTGACATTTATGAACAATTGGAACAGTTATCTCTGGCCGCTTGTTATCATGCAGAGAGCAGAAAGCAGAACAATGACTTTAATGCTTGCAACTCTAACATCGGGGTATACTATAAATTACGGTATTCTTATGCTTGCCGTAACCCTTACTACACTGCCGACTGTAATACTTTTTTCGTGTCTGCAAAAATATTTTATTGCAGGAGTTTTGGGAGCGGTTAAATGAAATGGTAAAAAAGTTGTTTACTGTAAATAAAATATTCCCATTATCATTAGCAACATTATTAATTACTGTTGCTATTTTTTTATTCATTTATAATTATACCTCCCCCACACTCCACATTTTTGACAGCAATGAATATGACAATGAATTCTTGTTTAAACTAAATTTTTTCATAAATATTACCATATTTTTTATATCATTATTTATATGCATAATTTTCAATAATTTCTTCAGCCGCCTTTTCTGCGTTATTTTTAGTTTTACTTCATGTGTTTTGACTGTCTATGTATTAAATGATATTTACTCGATAAATCTACTCCTTTATATTGCCTTTATAATTGTCATAGTTTTTTCATTTACACCGGTTATCAGTACAATAATTTCTCTATCCTGTATTGCATTGTTTATTTATTTTCTTTACTATCCATCGTTTATGGGCTTGTTACCTTATGACATTTTATTCTCCCCGCATGATGCAACAAATATCATTCCTTTTGCAGTAATCCTGCTCTTTACAATGGGCAGCACAATTATAATACGGGAATTATATGATAAATACAGCCATTCGCAAAAAACCATCGAATATTTGAGCAAAACAGAAAAACAACTGTCGCAGTTTAATGTCCAACTCCAACAGCTTTCAAGAAAAAGAAATGAAACTATATTAAGAAACGAACGTCTCAAACTTACCAGAGATCTTCATGATACATGTGGTTATGCATTTACAAATATTATTTTATTAAGTGATGCGGCAATAAGCAATAATAAGGTGGATACTGATGATGTACAAGAATTATATTCTAAAATAAGAAATCTTGCTGCGAGGGGACTTCAGGAAACCAGAGAAATACTCCATCTTATTAGAAAAAAACAAAAACTATATACTAATACAACAGATATTGTATTAGAAGCAAAATCGTTATTCGAAGATGTTACAGGCATAAAGGTTGAAATTACATGGGGTAATATTACCAATAACTACAGTCATGATATAAACAAAATTATTGTCAGCATTATTCAGGAAGCATTTACCAATTCAATAAAGCATGGACAAGCTTCCTTTATCAAGATAAATTTTAATGAAACTTACGAGAAATTATTCATGTCTATTTCCGATAACGGGATAGGTTCAAGACAAATAGAAAAAGGAATAGGGATAACAGGTATGGAAGAGCGTCTTAATATTGTCAATGGTAAATTACACATATCGGAATTATCTGAAGGTGGATTTCATCTCACAGTTGTTATACCAATACAATAAAGGAAAATTTCATGGATAAACAAAAACTAAAAGTACTTTTGGCAGATGATCAAGAGATGATAACTAAAAGCTTATCTACCTATCTTAAAAATTACACTGATGACATTCACATTGTCGGAGTTGCCGCAAATGGCATAGAAGCGGTTGAACTGATGCAAGAGCACAATCCGGACATTATCCTGATGGATGTGTTGATGCCGAAATTGAATGGAATAGAAGCTGTAGCTGCAATAAAAGCAAAAAATACAAATGTCAAAATTATTATGCTTTCTACCTACGATGATGACGAATATGTACGATCTTCCATCCTTGCTGGAGCTTCAGGTTATCTGATGAAAGACACTTCTCCTACAGAACTTATCAGCGCCATCAGAGCATTAAAAAATAACAATATTATACAGATATCGCCTGATCTAGTACGAAATATGGTTCAAAATAAATTTAAACATGAAGAAAAAAACGAAAAATCAAATATCGAAGAAAACGCTCTTTATAAAAATTTGCCCGAATTAAAACATTTAAGCAATCGTGAAAAAGAAGTTTTTACACTTTTGGCTATGGGCTATGATAATGAAAAAATAGCAGAGAAATTATTTATTTCAATCCAATCCGTAAAAAACCATATAAGTATTATTTATTCAAAACTTTGTGTAAAAAATCGGTTTGAAATAATCAGATTGGCTAATAAAATTGATAACTAAGGCAATACATGACAAAAAAGCCGGTAAGACTCAACCTTTTATCCCTGTAGAAGCTACACCCTGTATAAAAAATCGCTGCAAAGAAATAAAAATAATAAGAACCGGAATAAGAGCAACTACACTGCCTGCCATAATCAGACCGAATTCCGCAGAAAACTGGGAAATAAAACTTCGCAATCCAATCTGAATGGTTTTAAGCTCAGTTCTGGTAAGGTAGATCATAGGACCTAAAAAGTCATTCCAAGTATTTACAAATGTGATTATAGCAAGTGCAGAAAGCGCTGGCTTGGAAAGGGGCAGCATAATTCTTATCCATATACCATATTCAGACATTCCGTCAATTCGCGCAGCTTCTCGAAGTTCTCCGGGAATACTGTCGTAAAATTGTTTCATCATAAAAACCCCAAATGCCGAAAAAGCCTGCAGGCAAATAATCGCAAGATGAGTATTATGAAGACCAAATGAGCTAAACATTATAAACTGGGGAACCATGTAAGCCTGCCATGGTACGGCTATTGTAGCTATATAAGCAAGAAATAAAGTCCGTCGCATGGGGAAGTGCAGTTTGGAAAATGCATAAGCGGCGAAACTTGATGTCATCAATTGAAGAAAAGTGACTATTACAGAAAGTTTTGCAGTATTCCATATATAAGTGGCCAGAGGGATCATTTCCCAAATCTCGGAATAATTTTCCCATCTTGGGTTTTCTGGTATCCATTGAATAGGAAAAGTAAATACATCCTGATTAAGTTTCAGGGATGACGAAAGCATCCAAGCAAAAGGAATAAGCATAAAAAAAGCGGTGACAATAAGAAAAAGATATATTAAAGCTCTTTTTATGCCATATTTAAAATAATAATTCTGTAAAAAAAAATTTTTTGCGGTAATCATATTAAATCTCTCACTTACTGTTCATTGATTTTTCAAAACGGAACTGGACTAAGGTAATTCCTACAACTAGTACAAAAAGTACCATAGCAATAGCACTGGAATAACCAAATTCCAAAAAACGAAAAGCTGTATTGAATATTTCATAGACCAGAACTCGGGTGGCATCGGTAAGCTGGTTATCTCCGCCGGCAAAAATATTTATAAAAATATCGTAAACCCTAAACGATGTAATAATGAGCATCATCATGATAAAAAATGTTGTAGGCGATATCTGCGGAATAGTAACATTTCTGAATTTTTGCCAACTATTTGCTCCATCAAGATCTGCTGCTTCATAAAGCTCTTCGTTAACCCCTTGAAGACCAGCCAAATAAATCACCATGTAATAACCCATATTTTTCCAAACACTGAAAAAGATTACTGTAGGGAGCGCCCAGTGCCTGTCTGCAGCCCATTGAGGGAGCTGCTCAACGGGCAAGCCAGTAATGTAAGAAAGCAAATTGTTCACCGGACCAAAAAAGGGGTTGAATATAAAATTCCACACCACTGCTACCGCTACCAACGATGCTACAAATGGGAAAAAATAAACTGTTCTAAAAAAATTACGAGCTTTTATTTTTTTGTTTAATAGAATTGCAAGAAAAAGTGCAGTCCCCATAGTAAGGGGTACTACGCCTGCAGTGTAAATAGTGGTATTCAACAGAGCTCGCCAAAAATTGTTATCATTTACCAATCGTACAAAATTATCCAATCCCAAGAAACGTATGGGGTTTGCCCCATCCCAGTATAAAAAAGATAGTATTAGAGAAAATACCAAGGGAACCAAAGTAAAAACAGCAAACCCAATAAAATTAGGCGCAAGGAAACTATAAGCAACAATTGCTTCTTTTGTACTCTTCTTCATTATAGTTGATTATGAGTTCTTATCTTGCCAGAATTCTGCCAACTCGTTCGTTCATCTGCCTTATTCCGTTTTCTACACTGATATTTCTGGTCATAATTGCATCATGAGCTTCGTTGAGAATTATTTCAATTTCCGCACTTCTTTCATGAAGAGGCATTTCCAGAAAGGTTCTGTATACATTCAAAGCTTCTCTGCTATTGACATCTGGGGGAAATCCCGGCATAGAAGCAATTTTATCAATAACCTCATCGTTCAGAAGAGCCGGAATCGTACCAGTTTGTGCGAGAATTAAAGCACCCTCCAGACCGGAAACAAACCTTACAAAATCCAGAGCCTCTTCCCTATGCCTTGAGTTACGATTAACTCCAATGCCGGTTATAGTTCCCAAAGTAGTTCCGGCAGGTACACCTTCCGGACGAGGATATTTAACCATTCCCCAGTTTCTAGATCTTTCTGCCTGACCTAAAGCAACTCTTTCCATTTGCATTCCAATAAACCAAGTACCCATATTCATCATAGCAACCTGACCATTAAAGAAAACTCCTGAATAATGAATACCGGAAGTTCTGAGCAAAGCGTACGGCATGACAATTCCATCGTCCTGTTTTCTAAGCACTCTTTCGTAATGAGGTCGCAGAAAGTCGTAATTACCATCTACCATGGTATGCATTCCGTCTAAAATCCCAAATAGCTGAACCGTACTGCGCCATGTATGGTAATGGGCACCAAAAATTCTGCTTGCTCCACTGCCGGAAGTAACCAACCGAGCTAGAGCCTCAAATTCATCCAGAGTCATATCATTGGTAGGATAAGGAACCCCCGCAGCATCAAAAATATCTTTGTTGAAAAAAACAAGCCAGAAATCGCTGCGGAATGGCAGGGCAAAAACTTCACCATCAACCATCAGTTGTTCCACTATACCACCATAAAGTTCAATATCGATATTTTCTTCTTCAATAAAAGAATTCAGAGGCAACAAACGATTCTGCCGTATAAGATTTGCATAACCTGGAATGTCCTTAATGGTAAGTATATCCAAATTAGCACCTCCTGCGAGCTGCGTCATAAGGACGGTTGAAAAATCTGCACTACCAAGATCAACCGGTACGATTCTTACACCAGGGTTCTTTTCTTGATAAGCCTCTATAATGGCAGTGTAATAAACCGTCAAACGATAATCCCACATAGCCCAATATAGGTTGATTCTTCCGTATCGATCGACAGAAGGTCTTCTTTGACAGCTAGGTAAAAAAACTAAAAAACACACAAGTAATACAGCAACAGCAATAATCCGCAAATTCTTCATTTAACTCTCCTTAAAAACATTCGTAATCATATGAAATCAAGTATGCAAACAAAACACTTATAATTCTAAATATTCTATATTATTAAGTATAGAATCAAAAAGTTACAAAAGTACTGTTTTTAAATTGACACCTACATTTCTGCCTTTCCTTGGTAGAATCAATTTGACAATTCATGTATAATAACTCATGCGAGATGACATTAAAGCCGTTGCTTTTGATCTTGATGGAACTTTGTACCCAAACCGGCAGGTAAATTTCAGGTTAATACCCTTTGCATTGAAGGAATTTGCGTTGTTGTCCGCTTTTGGAAAAGCCAGAAGAATAATCCGGCAAAACCAAAGAGAGAATATCCTTCCTCAAGGCGATTTTTACGAATATCAAGCGGAAATAACCGCTAAAATATTGGGTGTTAATCCTCAGCAAATGAAAGAAAAAATTGACCGATTGATATACAGGGGATGGGAACCTCTTTTTAAGAAAGTAAAACTTTTTAGAGGAATGCACGAAACGCTTGAGGCCTTAAATAAGGCAGGCTGCAAATTAGGGCTTTTGTCGGATTTTCCCCCAGAGGCAAAATTGGAAAATCTTGGGCTTAACAAATACTGGGACACTGTGCAATGCTCAGAAAGGTGCGGTGCGCTTAAACCTCATCCGGAGTCTTTTCTAAGGCTTGCCGAGGCTTTGGCGCTGCCGCCTGAGAACATTTTGTATGTGGGAAACAGCCATGCCTACGATGTGACGGGTGCGGCGAGTATTGGAATGAAAACAGCATGGCTAAAACCACTTTTTAAGGGCGGAAATAAAAAGTCTCCAAAACCTGATTTTTCTTTCAATAACTATCGCCAATTTAATAATTTTATGTTAAATTAAGAAGATATAAAAAGTATTATTCGGGGAGGGTTAATAATACTAATGTTTACAATTGGAAATATTATAACACTTGCTTTAGTCGTCTGTTTTCTCATTGCCTATCGGATGACGGATAAAAACTACCGTTCTCTTGATAAGATAAAAAAGTTCGCGGACAAATGCAGAGATGATCTCGCTGTTTTCGTAGAAGAAAAAAGTATGGCGGTAAAAAATTTCGGCATTGATTTAGAGATCGAAAGAAAAGCCGCAGCTCAGTTAATGAAAAAATTAACCGACGAAGAGATTGCCAGAAAATCAGAAGCTTTAGCAAGAATAGACGGGCACATCAAAGCTTTTGAGGCTTCTCTTGAAGAGCTTTTTGGAATGACAGATCGAGTGCAGGAAAACCTCAGCCGTATCAGAGATGAATCCGCTTTTGTAGAAAATACAAACAAACGTGTTACAGAAACCAAAGAAAAATTTGAACAAATAGAAAAAGCGCTTGAAGCGGCAGCAAGAAATCTAAAAGATACCGAAGAATATCTTGGGAAAAAGAATGCCGAGCGACTGGAACAAACAGCAGAAGAAGTGTTGGCATCCGCAAAATCATATTTATCTGATTTTGAAGCTACAGCTCAGGTAATCGAACGCAAAGTCGAAGAACACCGAGGGGCGATAACAAAAGCGGAGCGTGAACGAGAAACTGTTTTAAATCAAGACATGGAACAGATAAAAAAGTTTGCGAAGGACATTTTGGAGAGCGCCGGAAAACGTGCTGACAAACTGGAAGATGCTGCTTTAGTAAAGTTGCGAGAAGCTGCCCATGGAAGAGTAAATCAAATAAAAACTTTTTTTGAAGAAAAAATAAAAACCACACAAGATACGCTTAAGGCAGAACAGGGAACGATAAACGATAAAATAAAAACTGTTCATGATAAATGCAGCGCAGAAATATCCGATATCAGCACAAAGTACAAAAACACATATCATCAATGGGTAAAAGAATCCACAGAGCTGGACACTATGGCAAAAAAACAAAGAGAAGATATAACTTCGTCTCTTGCCGAGTTTAAAAAAACAGCGGAAAAACAACACAAGGATTTGGAAACAACCATAACAAATACAAAAAACGAATTAAACAAATCAATTGTTGATCTGTGCTCAAGTTCGCAGACCGCTGTAAAACAACAACAGGATGAACTTGCTTTAACTATCAGCTACTTAAAAGAAAACACCGAAACAGCGGTTAAATCACAACAAACAGAGCTTTCATCGACTCTTAAAAAAATAAAAGAAAATACGGAAACTGCCGCAAACTCACAGCAAGCCGAACTTGGATCTACGCTGCAAAAAATCAAACAAGACTCACAAACGGCTGTCCTTGAGCAAAAAAACGAAATTGATTTTATGCTCAAGGAATTAAAAGAAAAATCAAATACCGCATATACAAATCAGCTTGACGATTTAAATAATGCTCTTGGCAAACAGACGGAAGAATGGAAATCTATTTGCGCAAATACAGAGCAAAATATTATTTCGGCTAACGATAAACGGATCGATGAATACAGCAAATCACACGATGAAGCTGTCAGGCAGCTTGTCAGCCTTGCAGATGATGCCGCAGCTTTGGAAACAGAACTTCGCAAATCCATGCAGGAAGTAATTGTCAGAGTAAAAAATGATTTCTCGTCATTTGAAAAAGAAGCCGGCATGAGCATGGATACTGCCGCCGCCGAGTTTGACACAAGAGCGAAAAAGCTGCATGAAGAACTTGACTCAACAAACAAAGAGCTTGACGAAATCAGACAACAGGCTCACGATAATGTTTCGGAAAAACTTGCCGTATTTGAAACCAACTTTACAGCGGAGCTGGGAAAACGTGCGTCAGAAATCGGAAGGCAAATTGCAGATTGGCAAGGCGGCATACTGGAACGCTTCACCAACAGCGAAGAAAAAATTTCGCAGGATTGGCAGAATGCGGCGCAGCGTATCAACATGGAACAGAGAAACACAATCTCCGCTATGAGCGATCAATTAACATCCGATCTTGACAGGCTTAAACAGGAAACTTCCGCATTTGAAATCGGAATCAGAGAAGAAATGCGCAGTGTTGACGAGGCACGGGTATCTTTTACAGAGCAGCTCAAACATAACTTGTCAGAAATGCGAACATCATCCGAAAACGAAGTTAAAACTCAGGTAGGACAACATCAGATCTCAATGCAGGAAGTACTGCTGCAAAAACAAAGAGAATTGGAAAAAGAACTTGAAGTTATTTCCACGCATTGCAGCAATGAATATTCCGTTCTTGAAGATACAGCCCGCAATACCCGCTTGAGTCTTGACGATTGGCAGACTGCCTATATAGCGAGAATGCGTGAAATGGACGAAAACCTCGATAAACTCGGAAGGAACTCAAGGGATATGGCCGCCGAAAATGACGAACGTTCCGCTCAATTTCGTGCAAATTTGGAAGATATACGCAAAGAGCTCAGTGTTCAGAAAAAAATCTTTGATCAGACAGAAGACCTTAACCACGGGTTGGAAAGGCGCAGGGAAGAAATCAACACAGACCTTAACCGCCTTGAACAAAGAAAAAATGAAATCGCCGAGCTTGAAAATCAATTGAACCACGTCAGGCGGCTTGGAGATGATGTAAACAACAAAATGACAAGATTCCTTTCCGAAAATCGGCGCATAGAACTTATGGAAGAAAGTTTTACCCGCTTATTAAAAACATCCGCAGCGGTTGACGATAAACTAAAATCTGTTTCATCTTCGAATGACATTCTTCAGGCAGAACAGGTTAAGATACGAAAACTGGAAGAAGCGATCAAAGACACCGAAGAAAAATACCACCGTATCGAAAAGAAAAACGAAGTTCTCGAAGAAACATCCGAAGCTATAGACCGCAACTTTAAGGCTTTGCAAAAAACCGAAGCTGCCGTTAAAAATGCAGAGAACACAATCTCATCATTGTCGGATCAATTTGAAAAGATACATACATCAATCGAAGAGCTCGCCGAGCAAAATGAAAGGGCGACAAATGCCATCGATAAAATTACAGTTCTGGACGAATCCATTGACAAGATTGAAAAACGTATCGCCGACATGAATGTCGCCCGTGAATGGGTAGCAAAAATCGAAACCAGATTAAACGAAATAAACAAAGAGGCAAAAGAACACGTTAAACTGATCAAAGGTCTTTTTGAAAGCGAAAAAGGAAAAGCGCAAGCCGGCGAAGGCGCTCCGCCGCCGCAGGTACGTGACAACATCAGAAGGCTGTACGAACAAGGCTGGAAAATCGAGGAAATTGCTAAAGCCATGAAGCGTTCGATTGGCGAAATCGAACTAACGCTGGAAATAATTACACGGCGATAATGAATAAAGAAACATGGAATACTTTCCAAAAGACAAGAGAACAATTTCGCAATTTGGTTAACGAACTTTCAGAGTCACTGCCAGGTTTAAGGGACATTCAGCAAGAATTTGTTAATAACCGCAGTGAAAACGCTGAAGAAAACTCTAACGGAAACTCTGTCTATACGGTAGAAACGCCGGTTGTATACAACACAGCGTTAGACGATATAACAATAAACGATGAGATCAAGCTGATTTTAGTCGCAGACAATCCCGGGCGCAGAGAACAGCTTGCAGAAAACAGACGTTATCTTGTCGGGCCGTCGGGGAAAATCGCTCAAAAATTTTTCCGTGATAATCCGTCTTTGGGAATTGATTTTCAAAAAAACGTGATTATTCTTAACAAAACGCCGATTCACACTCCACGTACTGCGGATTTGCGTAAACTTTGCCGAGTCAACAATGAGCAAAAGACAAAGAACCATCAAATCTTAGGTTTGGAACAATTGTCTGAAGTTTTAAAAGATTCGCAAAAGACTATGGCAGAATTGTTATTTAAATTTCATGAAGCGTTTGGCTGCCCAGTATGGATAATCGGGTATTCAGAGATGCGCAACAAAGGAATTTTTGAAGTTTATACGGAAAGCCTAAAACAAATATATACAGTTAATAAAAATTTATATAAACATATTTACCTTTACCGCCATTTTTCCATGAACCAATTTACAATTGATCTGAATAAGCAGGCGTTGCCGGAAGAAACCACCGCAAAAAGCCTGAAACGGATTGGAACGGCTTATAAACAGCGGATACTCGGATTGTAGGCTCGGTGTTTTGCACCCAATGTTTTAAAAACGCACTTTTAAAACCCCAGAATATTGCAAAGTTTTAAAAGTGTACTTTTAAAACTCAGCGAAATTTGCAAGTTTTTAAAATGCACTTTGTTTTGTTGACATAAAAAAAACTATTCTGTATAATAAAAATATGGCAAATTTGAACTTTATTGACAGGGAAGATTATCTAAATACTCTTGTATCATTTAAAGATAAAGGGGTTATAAAAGTCATTACCGGGATTAGGCGCTGCGGAAAATCCACTTTACTTTTAAAAATTTTTACAGAATGGTTGAAGAAAAACGGAGTATCCAACGAACAAATTATTGCTATAGACCTTGAATTAAAAACAAATTCTCATTTGTGTGACGAACAAGAGCTATATCGTTATATAAAGTCCAAAATTGTTAAAAATAGCCCAAATTATGTCTTAATCGATGAAGTCCAAAATTGTGCTGGATTTCAAAAAGCGATAGCAAGCTTACATAAAGAAGGGATCGATGTTTACATCACAGGCTCAAATGCCTTTATTTTATCTGGTGAGCTGGCAACTTTTTTAAGCGGAAGATACGTACAAATTAAGATGCTGCCTTTATCGTTTAAAGAATTTGTGAATGCGCAAAAACAAAGTCTTGAACATATATCTTTAGAAAAATTATACCAAAAATATATCCAAATTGGAAGTTTTCCGCAAGTAACAGAATTTGGTGAAAATGAAAAACTTATCGGAGAATATTTGGATGCTATTTATAATACTATTTTTAAAAAGGATATAATAGATCGAAGATCAATCGCTAACCCTGCAATGCTTGAAGATGTGATAAAATTTGTTTTTGATAATATTGGTTGTTTGCTTTCATCAAAAAAAATAAGCGACACCATGACTTCAAATGGGCGAAAGATTTCACAACCAACAATTGAAAACTATTTAACTTATCTCGAAGAAGCTTTTCTTATCTATAAAGCAAATAGGTACGACATCAAAGGTAAAGAATACCTAAAATCATTATCAAAATATTATATTGCTGATTTGGGAATGCGAAACTATCTTTTAAATTATCACGGAATGGACAAAGGGCGTATGCTCGAAAACATAATTTACCTCGAACTTTTAAAAAGAGGGTACAAAATTCACATAGGTAAAGTAGACACAAATGAAGTAGATTTCATAGCTACAAAAGGCGGTGAAATAAAATATATCCAAGTAGCAGAAACAATAAGCAGTCAGGAAACTCTAAAAAGAGAAATTTCTCCATTTAAGCAAATTAAGGACTTTCATCAGCGGATTTTAATTACACTGGATTACGATCCAAATGTATCGTATGACGGAATACTGCACATTAACGCCCTTGACTTTTTGATGAACTAGTGTTCTGTAATATTCGGTTAGCGGAATGACAAAGTGCGTTAATTCCTTATGTCATAAGGAATTAACTTATCAGGTATTGTGTCATTTGAATATTACAGAACACTAATTTTATACGCTTTACAAAAACAACAAAGTATTTGCGTTGGCTCGTTAAAAGCAAAACAAGCTTAGTATGGCGGAGACCAATTCCAAACGTCATCGCTAAAGGTATAAATTCCAGCTCCATGTATGGCGTAGGCTTCTTCAAAGCCCATTCCAAAAACATCGGTATTTTGATCCCCTGTAAATATTATTCCTTCGCCAATACTTACGCTTGTAACAGGATTGTTTGTGAATGCGGTTCTATCGATAGCTCTTACGTGGCCGGGAATGGTAACAGATGTCAGGTTATTGCCGAAAAACACCCCTTCGACAAGAACGACTATATAATTGGGAAGTGTTAAGCTGCTTATCTGGTTATGGGCAAACGCTCCTCGGCCAATCCTTGAAATGTTGTCAGGAATTACCAAAGTCTCAAGGGCATTATTCGCAAACGCCACTTCTCCAATTTCGAATACTCCAGTTCCGAAATCAATGTTGGTTATCATGTTGTCAACAAATGCTCCCGCACTAATTCTGCCGAGGGAGTTGGAAATCCTTAGGTTTGTAATTCGGTTATTTGCAAAGGCGTTTGGGTAAAGGTGTTGCACACTGTCAGGGAGTTTAAGCGTTTCAATAACATTGTCTGCAAACGCCGAGGGGCCAATAACATTTACACCGTACTGAATTGTCAAAACTTTTATGTTATTTTCCGCAAAGGCAAATTCGTCAATAAAAACAACACTACCCGGAATTTCAACATTGGTAAGTAAATTGTTGTTAAACGCATTGGATAAAATCAATTCTACAGTATTTGGAATTTCAACAGCCGTGATTCCCATATACATAAATTCTGTGGTACCAATAAACGTGACAGGAAAACCGTCTCTTTCGGATGGAATAACGAGTATGTTTTCACCAGGGATATAAACACGGTTTGCCCTATACCCAAAAAACAAGATACCGAAGACAATGGCAAATAGAATAAATACAGCAATTACTATTATCTTATAAGATTTAACAGCCACCTTCTTTCCTCCCTTGAATAAACATCCCTTGGCGCATTTCGTATTCTGTTTCTAAAGAGCCTGAGATGCTCTACAGCTAACCCGGAATAACGCGGATCATGATGAATTGCTACTAAAAAGCTTTCTTCGGCCTGCTCAATATTTCCTGTAAGGATATGCACAACCCCTGCAACATGGCTGAGCCATGCGTCATTTTGCGAACTTGAATAAAAGTTGCGTCCAAGCACATTTATATCTTCAAGGGCACGAGCATATTCACCTGCGTTTATAAATGCAAGCACCCTGAGCCCGACTGCACTAACACGCATACGACCGTAATGGACAAGAACCTTGTTTATGTCTTCCAGTGCAAGCAGAGGTTCGCCTGCTTTAATGAAGGCGGCAGCTCTGTCAAGCAAGCCATCGACATCATTTGCACGAGGCTCATTAAAATTTGAAGCGACTCCGCGATGCACATACAAAGGCCCTGCATCAGGGAAGCCGTAAAAAAGGAATGGCTGATCTTCTTCCCTGACACAAGAAGAGAATAATCCGCAAAAAAACATCACTGTTGCTGTTATACAAATAGTCCAAAACCAATTTTTTTTGAAGATCATTGTCTCTCCTTGATAGAATCTTGATATTACCAATCTTTAGTATGATTTCCGCCGTTGTTGATTACAGGCTGGCCAAAAACAAATAACGATGTGATACTCATGTATCCGGCTTGTGTCAACCTGCGCTGCCCTCCAATTGAAATTGTCTGGATATCTATAGGAAAATCAAAGCCTAAATAATCTCTTTTTTGAGTCATTCTGTCTATCAAATCGTCAAATTGAGCATCGGTAATATTAAAAGCATTATCAGTAGCGGCAACAGAAACAGACCTTAACCCTCTGTAATGAATAATACCAAATTGGCTGTAACTATATGCAGGATTAAAAATCATATTACCAGATTCGGGAGGATATTCAACTTTTCCGGCTTCAAAAAAACGCCCGTTGTAAAATTTAATTGTAAAATTAAAAATGCAATTACCTTCTAAAGACAAATCCACAATCGGCGGAACTACAGTTGTAGAATTAAGACGGCTATTACCTGGGTTAAGTTCTATTGACAAAGGTCCAAAGCGCCTATTTGCCTCATAATAAAATAAGGCACTGCCGCCGGGCCTCCTGCCGCCTTCTACAAACCCAAGAGTGTTGGGATAACTGGCAACACCCCAACCGTCACTGCTGCCAAAACTTGCGGGGTTGGGATTCACGCTAAAGTTTAAGTGCTCGAATATTGTTGTAAATGTTCCGCCGGGAGGAGCATTCGGAATCCAGGCGCCATAGTTTTCTTCTCTTACCAGAATTATAAATTGTTCGATATCGCCGCCAACTATACCATCCGCTGCCGCTCCGCCAAGGATTTGCGCACGCAAAAATAGAATAAAATCAGACAGCGCCTGCCCTCCGACCTGCTCTGTCATTCCATACCAGTGCCAATCACTCCATTGATCGGGAAGAATTGTATGGTAAGTACCGTCCCTTAACCTGTGAGTCCCGGAAGGATAAGGAAATCCTGTTCCGTCGTATTCCCAATCTCTTGCTATATCCGCGCCATCAATATCCCAAATCTCAAAACCGTCCAGCAAATTTGCCTTCATTATTGCTTCAAGAGTTTGATGTACAATAGGCAAATCAGCATCTGGTATTGTAGAAAAAGTTACCCCGTCATGCCCGCCTCTAACTCCAAGTAAAACTTTTATTCCAGCTTCCTGGAGAGGTCTGATATGAGTGTTACGCCGTAGAAACAAACCCGCCAGCCAGGGAGGAGTATAAATAGATACGCCCGTTCCACTCTGCCTCAATTCCAGCGAACCCAAAATGACATAGTCAAAAAATTGCGTTCCGTCTGCAAGAACATAATACAGGGCATTGAGCGGGTTGTATCTTTCGGTATCTATATACAACGCTACCCTGGTAATATCTGTCGGGAAAGCCAACGGGTTGATTTGAAACTTTGCAGTAGGATCATCCGCATAAAAGGGCAATAACCCGGGAGCCCCCGGGCAAGAAATAATTGTAATTGTCAGCAAATTAATGGCAACTAATGTACAAATATGTTTTAGGTAACGGTGTTTTTTTAACATTTATTCCTCCTGACTAAAGAGACATTGTAAATCCAAGAGGCACACTAAATTTTTGATTAACATCTCTTGTGTCTCTGACATTTCTGACAAATGGTAAAGGATTCCTTTGCGTATTAGCAGCGGAAGAAACTCTTTCAACCAATAATGTGTAATTAAAAGCCGCAAAAAATTCGATATTTTCGTTTAATCTCCATGTAAGGCGAGGCTCAATAGTAGTCTCATTCATAATAAGCCATATATCACCGGCTGTGTCGGAGCGGCGCAGATTACGAGCGTAAATACCGACATTCCAGTTTTCGTCTATATGGTAAAACACTCCAAAACCGTTCCAAAGTATCCGGCGTTCAATCTCTGCGTAAGCTCCTCCTATTATATAGTGCAATACATTTCGATTAAGCTGCGTGCCGGAAAGTCTGAATATTGTATAGTCCTTGTCATTCCAAAAACTAAAATTATGGTCGGTTCGTATGGTAAAGTTCGGGATGCCCGTGAAACGGGCATTTAAATTTATACCCTGTTTAAATACCAAAGGCCAGGTAGTTGCATGTTCAATAGATTGTCCGGCTGTCGCAAAAGCGTCAAGGTATCTTGTTATATTTGCCGCCCAGCCCAAAGTTACAGCAAAGTCCTGCGTGGGAGTAAGGCTTGCAAAAGCACCAATATTGTGAGTGAATACCTCTGCGTCGGCGCTTATAGGATGAAGAGAGCCGCCGATTGTAGCAGTCCGAAACCTACTGGCAACACTTTCGTAACGGACATTGTACGAGATATTCGTACTGCCCCATTCGCCCAAGTCCCAGCCAATCCTGCCCGAGTATTCCCAAACACGGCTCATGATAACTTCGCCGTCCCAAAATGTCGGGCGGCTGTATATCATATTTGTTATTTCATTGGTAGTAGCGACACCTGCTATCGACAATGGACCCCAAAAAAATTCCAGCATAAGTCCCTGGTCGCCCCTGATATTATCAGGATTAACATAAGAATTCCATGCTCCAAAAGTGCTGCCTGTATAGACCCTCATCCCGGGATCTGCACCAAGCGCATCGGCAAATTCAGCGTCGATATCACCTGCGCTTAAACGGAAATTGGGAGTAAATTGAACCCAAGCCATAAAGCCACCCAAACCCCCTCCGTCAACGGCTATTCTGCCGCCAAATCTTTCGGTTTCATAAGCTACAGTGATATGGGCATCTTCAAAAAAATTCCTGTCTACAGGGCCGATGTTAAACACAGAAAAGTCAAAACCGGTGTTCTCCCAGTTCATTCTGTCATTTCGATTCGAGTATCTTTGGCTTTCAAACTGGAACATACTCAGTCTTATATTTGTCATTGCGCTTAATCGGCCGTCAAAAAAACCATTCCCGTGCATAGAAGTTAAAATAGAATGATTATCACGGGTAAAAGCAAGAACATCTGACGGCATCGCGGGGACTTCCTCGTGAATACCCGCAGTATCTATAATACCCGGATATTCCGCTTCTTGCGCGAAAACAGGACTCATGATCATCAGCGCAAAAATGGCGCATAAAAAAAATCTCATTTTAAACTCCTTTGCTATAAATTAATGTGCTAAAAGTTAATACATTTTAAAAATTTTAAAAAATTAAGAATGGAGATGTCCGAAAAGTTAAAAACTTCTTCGGACACCTCCGTATCACATTTGCCTGTGAGAGGCATAAGCCTCTCACAAACAGTCGGACACTCCGTCAGATATTGACGGAATGTCCGTGGAATGTCCGTAGATCACGGTATCCAAGGTCTGTCGTTGCTGAATTCAAGCCAGCTTATCGGGAAATCTTGACCTGTGAAAATCGTTGGTTGACCCCATACGATTTCTGTAAAACGTGTCAAATAATCTTCCGGGTTTCTTCCGGCAGCCTGGAAGTAATTTGGTCTATGACGGCGATGGTTTCCAAGTGCATCCATGCCATAAGCTGAGTTCATTGGAGACACAGCGATAGGCGGATGGTATCTTTGGCGTTCCAGAAGACCATACATAAACACAAGCTCATATCCGCCGTCCCTTAATTGGGCTGCCTGAGTCAGGATTTGAGTCCAGTTTGGCCGTACAGTAGTATCATGTCCATGACCTAAATCAATTGCCATTGGCGAATACATATATCGGGTTGCAGGACCTTCCCCTGTTCGAGCTAATTGGGAATTAGCAGTAAATGTGCCATAAAAAGGCTGTGTGGAATAGTCGATAAGATCTCCTACTCTACTGTGATTTACTCCGCTTCTCGGGCAAACGATAGGGTCATTTAAGAAGAAACGATTCAACCAACCGTACTCATATACAGTGAGCATTTGTCTTCTGCCGGTTCTTTGCTGAATATCGTTAAGAACATATCTCATTTCGGCAATGAATTCCATGGCATTATTTGCTTTAACTGTATTTCTCCAGTTAGTCGATTCAGTCACTTGAGCAGCAGTCACAAGAGAACCTCCAGCGTGCCCCCATCTGTTTCCTTCCGGCCATGTTACTCTATTAGTATTCTGTCCGGTTCCAGCTCCAAAACCAGGACCCATAACTCCTGCTGAAGCCGCAGGCAAGTTGGCAGTTGAATAGTAATTCCAGCGAGCATGACTTGCACCACATTCATTACACCAGCCGCTTGTCCACCAAAGTGTCTGGTACTGAGCGCCGCCGGCATTTGCCCATTCACAGTCAAGATCAACACCGTCAAGACCAAGTCTTTCTATTTCTTGACCAATTTGGGTTATCAATGCTGTGCGAGCCGCACGACTAAAGCGATAATATGGCTGGCCTTGATCATCCACCCAGTTAGCGGGAGGAGCCATACCACGATTACATCTGGCTGTAGTTTGAGGACCTAAGTGCGGATGTCCGGGGCCTGCCACAGGAGAAATGTCTTCATAAATCCAATCACCCATCGTTGTAAAGGAGAATCCGCCCCAGTCAGGAAGCAGACCCATGATTGCTCTTATACCTTGGGCTTGGATTGGTCTTATAAATGTGTCGACCTGACCTGCCATAGTCATACCGCCGCCATACATGAATGCATGATTGCCGTTAAAGTGCAGGTGAATCCCAGTCTGATTACAGTCGTGATTTCTGAATTCCCTACCAGGATTTGCTGCTAACCAGGCCGCTCTTTCTGCAACACAGTCCCTGTCTCTAAGATTTGCGGCAAAGAGGATTACTGCGTCAAATATCGGTCTGCCGGCATTTCGTGCGGCAAAACCTGTAGCTTCAGGATCATTCCCAAGCGCATAGCTAAGCACAACACGAGGATCGGTTTGGTTCATTTCTATGTAGATGTAATTGAATATAGGCATACCTGTCAGGGTATTGAGTTTTATGTTACCTGTAGGTATCGGGATCATGTGCTCATCACTCCAACCTCTTTCAGTTCTTAGCTGCACCCACATCCAGTACACACTGGTATTGTGATAACGGCCGGGAAGCGCAAATGACGGGGATGCGAGGTTTATTGTTCCTGAATGCTCAACGGCTAACGAGCGCCTTCGTGCAAGTGTAGGTATGACATTGTCAGCTGTAGAATGCCAAACTCTATATTCAAGAATACCGGGGATACTATCCCATCCTACAGTTACCGCTACTCGCATTGCAGGATCTTGCGAATCTTGAGTAATTGTGGGCATTCGCAGAGACATCGGCAACGGTCGTGTGCGTGAAACAGGAGTAGACCATTCACTGTTTCCTTCTGAAGTAACAATCCTGACTCTCGCATGATATGTGAATCCAATCGTAGAGATGATGTTATGAGAAGGAGTAGAGGATGTTACTTCTTCCGGATCAGAAAAGTCACTGTCAATATCGTATTCCAATGTATAGCTGATGGAAATACCGGGGTTATTTATAGTAGTCCATGATACCTCGATTACACCTGTTTCTGCATTGAAGGAATCTACAGTAAGCACAGGCACAGGCATCATAGTAACCTCTTCCCCTACAACCCATCCACTCGGGCCGACTGCATTTATTGCACGAACCCAAATATGGTAATTTGCAAAATCAAACAATCCGGTAAGTGTTGTTCCGGTTGCTGTGATATTTGTTGTCCAAGGCTGTGCGGCTTCTGCGTCATTTGAAGTTCCGAATTTAACCTCGTGGGAGATCACTCCGATAACCGAAGGCCATGTTACTTCAATTGTACCGGGAGTGGTTCCGGTAGTCAGCGTAACAACCGGATCTGCTGCCTGTGCAAGGGTAGTGGCTGAACCTGCAAGAACCCAATCACTAGGACCGTGTGTATTCACTGCTCTCACCCAAACAAAATATTCAGTGCCGTTTGCAAGACCCGTAAGCGTTACAGAAGGTATATTTACTGATACTGGAGTTCCTGCTTCGCTTTCTACATTGGTTAAACCGTATTTTACTTCGTAAGTTTCGGCTCCGATTACCGCTCCCCATGTTAAAAGAATTTCACCTTGGTTGACATGTGATGTAAACTCAAAACCTGCGGGATCTGAAGGCTCACCAAGCAAGTCCGCTGGTGTGCCGCTAACAACAGCACTCCAAGCACCCCACCTGTTGGTAACTAAATCGTTGCGGTCGTTATTTCTGGCTCTAATACGAACTTGATACGCCTGATCGTTTGTCAAACCCGAAATCACAGCCGCACTCGGTATGCCGTCTGCGTCACGCAGAACTGATACAAAATTTCCTTCCCACTCATCACCTACTTCGCGGTATTCCATTTGGAATTCAAGGATGTTAGCGTTGAAATTGGGGAATGCATTCCATTGCGCTGTCAACCGTTCGTTAGAAGAAAACAGTTGAAACCCGGCAGGAGCAGCAGGAAGAGTAATATGAGTTACAGTCGCCCAAGCTCCGGCTCCGGAAGTATTAAGCCCACGAACCCACACATAATATACAGTGTTATTTGTTAACCCTGTAATGGTTGTCGCGGTTAGCGTGACATTTGTTGTCCATGCAGCAGAGTCTGCTTCGACATCGGTGGTTCCGAATCTGACTTGGGGAGTTGCTCCCAGTGGTATACCTTCCCACGTCAGGCTAAGGCTAGTTGCACCAACAGTCGCAACGGTTAAATTAGCAGGTGCGCCAAGAACGGTTACTATAGAATCTGTTACCCATTCGCTGTGCCCTGCAACGTTACCGGCTCTGACCCATACATGATAAACTGTTCCATCGCTCAGCCCTGTAAGAAGGGTGTAAAGAGTGGTGATATTTACTTCTTCGCCATTGTCTAACAACATTGAAGCAGCAGAAAAATCATCTGTCGAACCATATCTTACGTTAAAAAAAGCGGCGCTTGAAACGGGAGCCCAATATACAAAGATTTCTCCTTGTCCCATTTCATCTGCGTCGAAAGAAATCACAGGTGCTGCGGGAGGAACAGTCGGTACATAAGGTGTAGCGTTAACTGTGGCGCTCCAAGCTCCCCAACCTACAGAATTCCTGGCTCTTACCCTGAATTGATAGGGAGTATCGTTTATAAGCCCTGAAACTACAAGTGTTGCAGCGTCGTTTACCAATGTTTCACTATCGGTAAAACCAAGACCTACAATACCCCATTCTACTTCGACTTGAAGAATCCCTGCTCTTGAAGCAAAATCCCAAGTAAGAGTCACTTGTTCATAAGCAGCAAATGCTTCCAAGTCAGTCGGTGCTGCCGGAACAGGACCGGGGCCCGGATCGGGGTCGTTATTACACCCCATTAAAACTACTGCCCCTGCCAACAACAGCAAAAGACATCCGAAAAACAAGCTCTTTCTTTTCATAAGAACCTCC
>Ga0123355_10000266_pt1 | contig 66723 bp, 74 predicted proteins | sample TergutEmb28metaG_3_FD_89872 | JGI IMG/M metagenome (GOLD analysis project Ga0123355, IMG submission 89872) | Embiratermes neotenicus P1 segment gut microbial communities from Petit-Saut dam, French Guiana - Emb289 P1 | ecosystem: Host-associated > Arthropoda: Insects > Digestive system > Gut ...
CAGTCATCGGTCTCATCGTCTCTCTCTCTGCTTTCGCTATAACTCAATTCGTCTTCGATCGTATCACCGACTCCAGCGCCTCCGCTCCTGCAGATGATGACGATGATGATACGGATTGATAAACCCCACTCCTTGCTAAACTCACAAATTAATATATAATTCGAACCAAAAGAAGTATAAACTACACCAGAAAGGCAAACTCAAATGAAAAAGTCACTCATTACAAAATCACTCATCGCACTAGCACTCGTCTTCTCTCTGGCTACCCTTATCCCTGTTTCAGTATATGCTATTAGCGACGCTACTATTATGGGAACTAGTATTCAAGAAGGTATCCTTACCGCTGAACCTGATCACGATGTGGGAACTCTTGAGAGTGTTGTTCGCAACATCATCAATACTCTTCTATTTGTTATAGGGATTGTTTCGGTGATTATGATCATCGTCGGTGGTATTAGGTACTCTACATCTAATGGCGACTCAGGTAAAATCGCCGCCGCCAAAAACACCATCATGTATTCAGTCATCGGTTTAGTTGTAGCAATACTTGCCTTCGCCATTGTCAACTTCGTCGTTGACAGCTTGATATAGAAATCTTCGTTTGTAAACTACGATCATATGATATAATCAAACTAAATCTAGTAAAAGAAAGGTAAAATATAGAAATGAAAAAACTAAAAACTATCTTCAGCATCGTAGCCTTTGTCGCAGTCCTCGCTATTGGCGGAGGTATTGGTGACACCGTAGCTGCCACTCCTACACCGTGTGCATCTCGTCCTCAAAGTGATTGTACAAATAACCCACACCCTGAAGGATTTAGGTGTAGGTGGGGTGTGCCAGCTAACTCGCCCACAGGTACTTCAGCAACCTGTCACGCAGTAGCAAGAGGTGGTGGTGACCTCAACCTTATAGGTGGCGTAGAAGCTGGAGAGGGAGATAACGTACCTTCTGACTTGTTCGGTGGAGCTGGTGCAGTAACTATTATTGTTAACGTACTACTCTTTATCGTAGGTATAATCTCAGTTATCATGCTTATTATCGGTGGTATTAAGTACTCTACATCTGCTGGTGACAGTGGTAAGGTTACAACTGCAAAGAATACTATCATGTACGCCATCGTCGGTCTTGTAGTTGCTATTCTCGCTTTTGCGATTGTCAATTTTGTCGTCGACAATATCGCAGACTAATATACTTGCGTAGCTTCTCTAGCAGACCCTCCGGGGTCTGCTTTCTTTTATACTTACCTACCATCGCTCTTTTCTTTATTTTCTTAGCTTACTGCCTCGTACTCTGCTCGCTCCCCTCCTCGCACTACTGCACTCCTGCAACAAGAAAAACACCCCACGTGGAGCGTCTTCCTTCAGTTCTATCAAAACTTCTAGCTGATGTGTATCTTTGTCGACTTATCTTCTTGCTTGATCTTGTCAAAGGTAATTGTCAGTACACCTTCTTTCAGCGCAGCTTCCGTTCCTTCTTCTTTCACCTGCACCGGTAGAGCGATCGTTCGACTGAACTCACCCCAGTAACACTCTTGGATATGCCAGTTTGTCGCATTCACATCCTCACCACTATTCAAAATACCACTAATCGTCAAAATATTGTCCGCTATACTTACGTCGAGGTCCGACTTACTAACACCAGCAGTCCTCGCCTTCACTACAAGCTTATCCACCGTTTCATATACATCCACCGCCAACTGGCCTGGGAAATCACTCTCCGCTTCTGACCATTCGCTTTCCTGTACTTCTGTTGTTGGTGTATCACCGAGAAGCTGCTCGTCACCCAAAAAGGCCGCAGCCAACTCGTCATCCATCAACAAATCATTTCCTTGTTTACGAGCCATTTCTTCCTCCACTTAGGCTTATAATTTATACTATCATTACAGCACTGAGATATTCAGAGGCTGGCATGACCATTCCTCTCCTCGCAACACCTCTAATGTAAACGATACATGCTATTACTATACACTATAAATCGATATATAATCAATAAAAACGCTAGCCCCAGGATGTAATAATTACAATGCTCAATCAAATTCTCAATCTCATTTGTCCTCACCACTGTTCGAACTGCGGTAAAATCGGACATATCTTGTGTGTAGATTGTAAAAACTACATCACCAAACACCACATCAACCACTGTCTAAAATGTGGCGTAGTAGTAAAAAGCTCATGCAAAACCTGTCGCTTGTCTTATCAAAAATCTTGGACTCTATCTTACCGCAACCACGTCATTCGTCGCCTCATCGACCTCTATAAATTTCACTCTGTTCGCGCTGCTGCTCTCCCTATCGCCGAAATGCTCGCCACTATAACACCTAAATTCACAGCAAATACCATCATCGTCCCTATTCCGACTTCACACCCTCACATCCGTCAGCGCGGCTTTGACCACACCGCGCTTCTCGCTCGCCACCTCGCCAGACTCAAAGAATGTCAAACATCCCCAGTCCTCACTCGTCGCACCAACACTCGCCAATTCGGCTCATCTCGCGCTAAGCGCCTCGCCCAGGCCAAACAAGCCTTCTCTTGCGACCAAAAACTCAATTCCAAAACTCACTACGTCATCCTCGACGACATTTATACCTCAGGCGCCTCTATCCACGCCGCCGCTGACCTCCTTCGCGCAAACAGCGCCCGTAAAATATCTGTCGTCATCCTCGCCCGCCAGCCCGACTCCGATTCCGACTCCAACTCCGACTCCAACTCTAAAGAACCTCCCAGACAGACTAAATTCATCCTCAAATAAAAACAGCCAACCTTTCGGTCAGCTGTTAGTTAGAATCGTCAAGCGATCCAAGAAGAGTTAGTAGTGTTGAAGTTTACGACGTAGCATTCAGCTGCGATCGCTGCTGCCGAATTCATTTCTGCGTCATCCGGTCACAGGCCTCGGTTCATAACCCGGTTTATCACATAACTACCAGAAATGAACCACTCTTTCATGATCGGCACTTCATCCAACAGATTCTCTAGACCCAACTGGTCTTCCACCATTTTCGTATGCAACAAATCCAACATATACTGCACGATCGGCCCGTAAAAACCGCCGCGCACCATTTCGTCGAGGTTGAAGTACGAATACTCTCCCCTGCCAAGCTTTAGCCCTATTTCATGTGCCAAATTCTCAGTACGCACTTTCAGTGTGATCTCGTGCGGATCCGTCATTCCGTGTGTCCTATTAAACAAACATTCGACACACCTCTGCACCTGCTCAAATTTCGGATCAGCACGAATCTCTCTAATCCGCGCATAGTAAAGCTCTTTTGCAGCAATCATCGCCCCATCTTCCTTTCAAAATACTTCGAAAACCAAGCCCTAGCCCAGTTTCAATCTACAACATTATACCATATTATCGTGACGAGGTCTAACTATATCGCAAACACTTCACCAAAAACAAAAAAGCCTTGTATTATGGATGGCGAAAAGCCCCCAACGCACTGTATCTCTACAGATTGTCGAGAGCTTATTTTACCTACTCTTTTTCCCTGAAGCCTGATGACTATTCCTCTACCACGTAACCGTACTCAAGGTACGAGTAACCGTCATGAGCTTTAACGCCGGCCAAAATATGTACCAGCTTCAGCGTCGGCTCATTGATCAAGACGCTCAGATACTTCTGATACCACAGCGCTGTTTTTTCCTCGCATTGTTCGTCAGCCTGAGACCTTGCCAGCTTATCTTGTTCGGCATAATCCATACCGCGTTCTTTCACAAGATCGGGGAGTCGTGCGCCGAAAATGTAACACCCTTGCTTATCAAAGATTGCTTCCATCCATCCGTCTTTAGGATCTCCAAAACCTTCGGCAAGAAACACAGTGCGCTGCCCGCTACTGAAGTTGCTGTCGTTGTAATGGGGGTTTATAAGCTCGTGATGAATTGGTACATTCGCCCTCCGTTCTACTGGAATAGGCTCGTCCCTGCGGTAACAATGGGGTTGCGGCACTTCCGGTGGTTCCTCGTTCTCGAATTCATAGCCGATTGCCTTCAGTACGACCATAACACAGTCCGTATCGTTGCCATGCCGTTCAAACGCTTCAATTACGCTACCAATAGTTTCCAAGCCTTTGAGTCCAGCGATTGTTTCCGATGGGATATCAAGGGTTTTCACGTCCCTCCAAAGTAACGGAGCATTTTGCAAATACTGATAGGTCTCAAAATACTTCTCAGGGATACTGATGGAATCATCGTCGCCTGATTCTGAGGATATTTTTATAAGCCCATAAAACCAGCCGTCGATTTCACCCTTAACGTTTGCGTATATTGATGTTGTGCTATCCCCATCTGCTTTGTTGAGGTCACTCTTCTCGCACGTGATCTGACCAGAAACAGCGCCGTTAATAACTCCCGCGAAGAATCCGTCCAAAAATCCGTTAAACTTCTCGTGAGCTATACGTCCGACATATCCGAACGTCATGACATTTTCGTCGCAGAACATCATGTTACTCATGACTTCTCCGTCCGGCTGTTTTTTGCCAAGTTCGGCTTCCGTTTTGAATATCTCTGCCAATGATTCGGGCATCTCTTCCTTTGTAAACATAGCAGTTACCTCCCAAGATTTTTTAGATTTTCCTAGGCGGCACTCGCCGTAGGATAACAACCCACAATGTTTGTAAGTTCTTATCCTACGACGATTGAAAATAGTAAATTTAAGTAGGTTATAAAAGTTCAAGGGCAGTAACTTTTACGGAGTTTTTGTAAAACAAAAACTCCTATATAGGAGAAAATAATTCCAATAACTCCCATACACACCCTCATGAACATAACTATGACATACTATAAGCGAAAAGTCAATATATTTCGGTGTTTTTCTGGATAATTTCAACTTCCACCCCTGTAACATTTAACCAATCCCAGTATCACCGGAGCTTCTGCAAGAAGCAAGACAGCGTACAGGTTATCACTAACCAAAACCGCTATTTTCCCGCCGCTCAACGGCGCAAAATGCCCAAATAGCTCGAACCCGCTCACACTGACACTGGAGGCAGAGTTATAGTAAACTTTTCCGAATAAAAATAATCTCAAAAGAGGTCTTAGTTCACTCTGGCGGAGGAGGGGAGATTCGAACTCCCGCGCCAGGTCTCCCCAGCCTAACGATTTAGCAAACCGTCCCCTTCAGCCACTTGGGTACTCCTCCAAACTGTTAATAACCTCCGCCCACTTCCGTCAATCATTGTATCACATAATATAGACGCGCAGGAGGAAATTTGTTATAGTACAAACAAACATAATCGAGACAAAACATGATCGCATTAATCCAACAAATATATATCAACATCGTCATCTGGGCGGGCTACGTCACAGGTGGTGCAGCAGGTGGTGCAGCTGCCGCGCGCGGCGAAGGCCAGCCAGCCGACCTTTTCGGTGACACCGGTATTCTTACCGAAATTACCAACGTAATCCTTTTTATTGTCGGTATCCTTTCCGTTATCATGCTTATTTATGGCGGTCTTCGCTATGTCATCTCGGGCGGCGACAGTAAAAAAGTCACAGACGCCAAAAACACCATCATGTACGCCATCATCGGTCTAATTATCGCCATCCTTTCCTTCGCCATCGTCAACTTCGTTATTAACGCTTTCGCTGTAGGCGGCGGCACTACCTAATTCCCTCCCCTGTAATTTTTTGATACAATTAGATCATCTGGAGAGATGACCGAGTGGTTTATGGTACTGGTCTTGAAAACCAGCGTGTGTAACAGCACCGTGAGTTCGAATCTCACTCTCTCCGCCAGGAGAAGCGCCCAGGCCTTTTGGTCTGGGTGTTTCTGTTTTCTGTAGAAATGAGATTCGAACTCGAGTTCGGGCTTTACGCGTTGCGAAGCAACCATCTCACTCTCTCCGCCAAATTCATCAAGACACTTCCGGAATATGTTACAATTAGCTTATGGATGAAAATCACAACCAGTCACCAGACATGCAACCTTCTGACCAAGAACACCTAGAGCCAAACGAATCCACCGACTATACCTCAGAGAATATCGCCGACAAACCATTAGACGACAATTCGGAACAGCCTGCAGGTACAGACGAACTTCCAGAAGATCAAGCAGAAGAGAGCGATCTGCCCAGCGAACCTTTTGTGACTTGGCAAGCCGAAGAATACGCCACGGGCGAAAAATCTCCAATTTGGTATGTTGGCTTCTTTATCGTCGTGTTAGGCCTTATCGCCTTAGACCTTTTCTTCCTGCGCTCATTTTCTTTCACTGTCGTCATAATCGTCTCTGTTGTTGCCCTCTTTCTTTATTTCCGCTCCGCTCGTACGATTACTTACTCACTCGACGCGACCGGCCTCCGTATCGACGACCGCCTCTATCGCTACAATGGCTTCCGTTCCTTCGGTATTCTTGACGACGGCAAGCGCTTCTCTATTATTCTCGTTCCTAAAAAGCGTTTTGCTCACACTATCTCTATGTTCTTCCCTGAGGATCTAGGCGAGCAAATCGTCGACATTTTTGGCCAGCGCATCCCGATGGAAGAGGTGAAATTCGACCTCATCGACCGCATTATTAAAAAACTTCGCATCTAGATTAATCCCTCTTGCCGAGTAGTTGTAGTTTGTGCTACAATTGTCTCCGTTATCTATACCAATAGACAACGCCCTTTTATTTTTTCGGTGGACTTTATACGTTAATATAGTGTACGAGGTCCACACTTGTGCTTTGTCTGGGCAGATCATTGCAGGTTCGACTCCTGCCGAGCGCATTCTTCTTAATAAAACATCATCAGTTAGTAGTCTCCAGTTTTTTTCGCACGCTTCAAAACCTCAGAACCTTAGAACTAATTCACCCTACCCCCTCCCCTGTTTTTGTGTTAAAATACCCTGAGTATGCACCCGTAGCTCAGCTGGATAGAGCGTTGGCTTGCGGAGCCAGAGGTCATAGGTTCAAATCCTGTCGGGTGTACCAATTCAATAAAGAGTCCTGTTCACAGGTCTTTTTTGTTGCCGCACCTCATCGACGTTGACATTATTCCACGCTTATGCTATAATCCCGGAGAGTACACATAAAAACAAAAACCATGCACGATCGCAACCCCGAACTAGAACCAGGATTAAAAAGCGCCGAACGAGACAGTTCCGCCGAACATCTCACCGACCCTACAAAAGTCTACCGCAAAAACAGCGGCGAGTATTTCGTCAGAATCGACGACGCAGAAATACCCGCTACCATAGAAATGGGCGTCAATATGACTCCAGAAGTCACCTATGAACTGGACGGCGAATTAATCACAGAATCCGCCATTATTGAGCAAGAATACAGTTACGGAAATTTTTCTAATTCCGAACAACTAAACGATCCAGACACAATCGATCCTATCGACCGCCAGTTCGGTATGGATGCTATCAATGTCGACCTAGACTCCCTAGACGGAGAGGGACTCTCTTCGCAGGAGTCCGCAAACGCCTTAAACGACCATACAAATGCTGCAGTTACAAAAATTTCTGCCGCTACAATCAGTAATAACTCCATTGAAGAGGCTCGCACTGATGCTGCACACCTTATCGCAAACACACACGACGCTATGAGAAGCGCCACTCGCGAACTCGACCCAAACGCTTCGCGCATCCTCCAAGAACAGGCCGACACAGTCGTCTCCGAAACGATGCAAAGAGTTAGTACCGCCGAATCCACCACCGATGTTCGCGAAGCTGTCGCTGAAACTTTCGTCGGCAATCAAGAAAACGCCCAACTATCTTCACTCACAGACCAGTTATCCGTCGACCCTTCCACTAGAAACCTCGATCGTATCGTCGGCAAAAAAGTCGATACTGTCCCAGAAATCCTAGCCGCCGCCAATGTCGTCGCTGCCTCTCGTGAAAGATTAAAGCAACGAGCCGACTCCTCTCTCGAAGACACAGAGGATGTTCTTACCGAACTCGATCTCGACCCAGAGTTTGACGACCCAGAGTCAAAATCTTCATACCTAGACCTACTCGACGCCGCATAAAACACGCCTCTTCACACCCAGACAACTAAACTCATCATTGACTATCCGGCTATACTATTGTACAGTTAATAGCCCAGTTGGGGGAGTGCCACTTCTTGACGTAGTGGACAACCCTAGCGGTGCAAATTAATAATCTATAGGATATGAAAGGAGATCGTTTTTATGATGAGTGTCAGAAAAAATCCCACACAGACCAAAAAACAAATCCTTAAGTTTCTCAAGAACCGAGGCGGAGTCCTGCGGTCTGGTCAAGTCGAAGTTTGGCAAGTTATATATGGAAAGATATTCAGAAAGGGGTGGGCGCGATCGCACCATCAGAATATCATGGCACTGGAGGAGTATATTCTAGCGCTCGAAGATACTGGTCAAGTCGTCTTACGTCGCAACCCTGGCGGACTCTGCAATTACATTGCACTTTCCGACGCTGATGATTCTCAACTGCAGACTGGCGGTGAACTACAGCCAAGTGAGTTAGAAGAACTCTTTGCTAATATGTCGAGCGATTATTATCGCATGGAAAAAGAACTTGAACAGGCGCAAGATGACGCCGACGCTGCCCTACGACTAGCGAGCGAACACGAACAAGCGAAAAATACTGCAGAATCAGATAGGGATGCAGCTCTCAAAGCCCGAGACCACTCACTAGAAGAGCTAAGAAAAATTCAGGAATCAACAGAACACACAAGAGTTGCAGTTATCGTGGATGATTTGGGGGGGCAACTTGCTGCCGCGCAAGCCAGTGACCGTAAAGCTCAGCTTGCAATTATCACAAAAGACGGAGAGATCACTACTCTCACCACGAAACTCGACGACATCAAAACGCAACTCTCTGATCAGAAAGAAACCAATGGCCGTCTGCAGGATAAACTAAAGACAGCTATTAGCGCCCGCAAGGCCGACAATAAAACCGCTGCTGAAACTATTAAGAGACTTGAGAGTGAACGAGACAAAGCTCTTAGCGGCGATGGCCTTACTGCTCCAAAAGCTATAGCTTCAGCTCTTTATGCTATAGATGGCGTACTTGACCAGATGCGCGTAATTCTTCTCGAAGACCTAGCAGATTGCTGCATCAAGTACGTCCCTACCGACAAGCAAGATAAATTCCGTGCCGAAATCGCTGCAGCTCACAAAAAAATGTCCCGTCGTAAATAAGCATAGTATCCTATGTGATTATATAAAACCCGCCACTCCTGGCGGGTTTATCTATCTTTTACAAAATGGCGGAAGCGAGAGGATTCGAACCTCCGAGACATTTCTGCCTACACGATTTCGAGTCGTGCGCCTTCAACCACTCGGCCACGCTTCCACCCACCATTCTACCACCTACCCTTATGATCCTCAATAAACACCTCGTTTTACTTTATCTATCAAACCGCTAAACCATCTCCCGCCGTCGATACGTCAAAACTCCCACCGTAATCAATCCAACCGCCACAACCGCCGTCACCATGAGAGGCAAGAAACTCACACTCTCCCCCATCATCACCTCCGGCGCCCATCCAAACGGAGTCAACCTACTCGTCCATTCTGGCAGCCCCATCATCCCCCCGAAATACGACACAAAAAACGCGAACAATAGGAAAATCCACGCAAATCCCGCTTTTTTTGGCGCCACCCCCACCAGAAGTATCCCTATTCCGATCATCACCCAAATCGCTGGCATATAAACCATCACCGCCCTGAAAATCTCCCCGAAAACAATCGGTTCTTCCATCGTCGCCATCCCCGCACCCCACAGTCCCACTATCGCCATCATCACAGAAACAAAACTAAACACCAGCGTTGGCACTAGATATGATCTAATAACTTTCCCACGACTCACTGCTCCCGCCAGTATCATCTCCAGCCGTCCACGCTTCTCTTCCCCTCTCACTTTCAGTAACATAATCAAACACGGCACACATGCAAACACCGCCATGATCAACATCAAAACACTCACAAATGCCCGCGCCACATCTTCGCCCTCAGCTACTCCGCCCGTCATCTGCGCGATCGTATCCGCAAAAGATTCTGTATCACCCAAAACCGATCCATAACTCGCACCGAGAAGCATCAGTCCCACCAGCCACGCGATCATCATCCATCGCATCAGTCTCAAACTCAGCCCTATCGGTCGCACCAACAACCCCGACGCACGCGCTCTCCCAGGTTTCGCAGGTATAAATCCTTGATCCATATCGCGAATAGCATTTAGCCAAAACGCTTTCACGACCAGTACAGCCGCAATTCCTAAAAGCACCCAGATCGGCCACCAATAATTTCCTACCGCCGCCTCTGTCCGAAGCACCAGCCCTAGCGGCGACATCCTCGCCAAAACTTCACTATTCATATCTCCCGCCGCTCGCATCAGGTAACTGCCGATCAGGAAAATCATTGACATCCCGATCGCTCCTCGCGCTGTTTGACAGAGCTGCGCCGCCACTGCCGCCACGCCCGCAAACACCAGCCCTACCGCCGCGATCCCCATTCCGTACAAAATCGATCCTGCCCAGTCAATTGACTCAATTCCTAGCACCGATAACCCCACCCCGATCAGCGCACCAATCACTAAATTCACCACCAGCGCCACTATCAGCACCGCACTTAGCCCCGCCAAGTGTCCCACTGGAAGTGATCTTAAAACTTCTTCTCTCCCTAACTCCTCATCTCTCCGCGTATATTTCACGACAAAGAAAATATTCATCACCGCAATCGCAATCGCCATAAAAACCAGCATCATATGCACATTCATCGCACCGACCGTGTAGTCGTCCAGCGCCGTACTATCACCGACCATCGCCACCATCGCAGGATTTCCCATCGCCACCGCCATTCCCTGCCTAGCTTCTTCAGTATCGTACATCTGATTAAACGCCACTGGCACCGCCACAGCAAACCCTAGCAGTCCTACGGTCCAGATCGCCAGTGCTAGCCACTCCCGCCTAAACACAAACTTTACGAGAAGCCCACTTCCCTTCGCTAATCTCTCAAAAATCATCTTACTACTCCTCCGCCCCTGTGTTCTCTTCACCGTCTTTCTTGTAGTGTTTCATAAAAATCTCTTCCAGCCCCTTATCTTTCGCGAGCCGCTTCATATCCTCCATCACGCCCACCTGCACGATCTTCCCCTCTTTGATAATTCCCACGCGGTCACACAGAAGCGCCACTTCTTGCAAAATATGACTCGACAAAAAAACTGTCTTGCCAGCTTCTTTCAACTTCATCACTTCGTCCCGAAACACTTGCTCCATCAGAGGGTCCAGTCCGCTCGTCGGCTCATCCAAAATGTAAAGATCAGCATCGCTCGCCAGTGCTGCCACTAGTGCCACTTTCTGTCGATTACCCTTTGAGTACGTACCGCATTTTTTCGTCACATCCAACTCAAATCTTTTCACTAGTTCCTCTCGCCGCTTTTCATTCGCCGCTCCGCGCAGTTTCATAAACAGATCAATCACTTCCCCGCCCGTCAAATTCGACCACAAATTCACATCTCCTGGCACATACGCGATCTTTTTGTGGATCTCCACCGCATCTTTCCAAGCATCTCCTCCTAGCACTTTCACGTCCCCACTCGTCGCCCGATAAATCCCTAGTATCGTCCGAATCGTCGTCGTCTTCCCTGCCCCATTCGGCCCAATAAATCCAAAAACCTCCCCCTTCTCCACCTCCAAATTCACCCCATCCAGCGCCGTAAACTTCCCAAACCTCTTCGTTAAATCCTTAATCTTAATCGCTGACATATTCCTCCTTTTGTTTTAAATCCCCTCGATCCTCACTCGATACGCCGCCATCATCGTCCCCATCCGCTGGTTTACAGTAAAATACAAATACCCATCATGAATCGTCGACAGCTTCTGAATGGGTCTTTCTCTACTCCTCGCCATAATACTAAACGTCTCCCGAGTAGATACGTTCGAAACCAGCACAGCACTATTTGTGAGTAGTAGAAATCTCTCATCGTCATACCACATCAAATCCTCTCGACTTGTTGTGATTGCAGGTAGACTGTACAATTCATCACCATTAAGAGCGTTATAGATAGTAATTACACTACTGTTCATTACCGCCAAATAACTACCATTCGGCGATAGCGAGATAGCGAATATATCATCTCGATTTTCTAGCTCAATCACAACACCTTCTCCGCCACTTCTTGACTCGATAACGATCCTCGTCTCCTCTAAATACTGGTTAGGAGGAGTCTCGTGTGGGTAGTCGGAGTACACCTCCTCAATATACCCATAGTACACCGAAAAAGGATCAACGAAATCCCTTCCATATAATACTGCGATACTTGTATTGTTCGCCGAAACAATTAGATCTCTACTCGCCGAAGCAATTAGCTCAGAGTCTCGTAGACCTATCTCAGAGACACCATTCGCACTCACTTCAAAGATTACGCGCCTAGCACGATCCACTACATACATTCGGTCGCCACTACAAGATATATCTACATCTACATTTACCAATCTTCCATCAGTTACATGCATCGTGCGATAAGTATCACTTACTAAATTATATATAGAGACACCATAATCACCAGTGACCCCAAAATAGTCTCCCGAACCAATCAACATCACCTCTTCATCCGAAATCCTACATGCTCCCCCCACTTGCTTCAATCCTAAATTCAGATCTCTGAACCCATGCGGAAAATGCACCAAAGGCATACTGCTAGGCCTATAGCCCATAACTACACCGTCACCTAGAGGGACTATGCTCTCAAACAGTCTATTTGAGATCTGGCTGGGTTCTAAGTGAAGCGCTCTCGGACGAACTCTCGTCGGTCTGATCCAACTCCGGACGCGTACTTGAGTAATATACACAGACCCGTCGCCCAGTAAAACATCTATAATGTATTCACCCTTGGAAATATTCGCACTCCTACCAAAAAAACGCTCCCTAGTTAATTCACTAGGAGATCCATACAAAACCCTCTCAACTCCCACCCCACCTTCAGTAACGATAACTAATCTCCCATAATTCAGTTCCATGTAGATAAAGTAAATGATTGTCGGCAAGATCAGAAGCGCACACAGTGCTATAGCCACTGCTCTTTTATGGTTCGCGATAAAATCTTGAATATTTTCTAGACTCTTATTATTCATCACCAATTCCTCCCTCTCTCGTTTGCTATTGCCCGCGCCATAGCTTCAGCTACAGCACCTCTGTTTGCTGTGAAGTTATCCATTGCGGGCATACTAGTATAAAACAGGGTCTCTAGGTAGACGACTGGAACTGCCTGCTCGTTAAAGAACCTTACAGTACCAACAGCGACATCGACCGCATACGGATTTCCTCGAGGTGTATCAGTCGTTTCTACAATAGCGTCTAGTATTGCGCTACCTATAGCCCGCGAAGCCGGAGTTAATGGGCTTCCAGGGTGATTTACTATTACTGCTCTATTAGTAGCGTTCCAGCACGCAATAGTATTGCAGGCAGCTCCTGGTGCGTTAAAGTGTATCTCAATAACTAGCTGGTAGTCTCCCCATCTAAAGGTGTTGTTAGTATTCCTCCAGTGTAGAAACGGATCTACGTTCCATGACAATACTCTATCGTGGGGCACCCAACTATAATCAGGGGTATTATTAGTAAGCATGGAAGCCATATAACTCGACATATTTTCTCCCATTCCCGACTCTACCATTAATACGTTTGCTATATCGGACGTAATACCTATCGCTGCAAGCGCCTTTTGTAGGTCAGATGCAAGGTTTCGAGCTTCTACCTCTTCTGAATATCCGTCAGGCCTATGTAGGTGTGCCCTCCCCCTAGCACCAAAAACATGTCCCGCAACGATCAATACGTCTCCATCTCCTGTACTGCCCATGTGACTTAAGAAATTCTCACCACTTGTAAAGTTACCACGACATGGGTCAAATGACCTCCTATTGCCGGAACATTCGGTCACTCTCCAAGAGTCAGTACCAGTATCGAAGTGCCAATGCTCAAAGTCAAGCTGATGAATCCCGAAGTTACAGGAGTTATCTGAAAGCCAATTATATTGGGCATTATTAGGGTGGTTTCTAGGTCTACAAAGAACTCCACTACCAGTATCACGCGGCTCATTCAGGCAGTTACCAAGGGTATTAAGTGGTGCTCCATTATCATCACGCATCTGGAAGTCTATGGCTAGCCCCCAGTCATGAAATGAACCACCACCACCCGCGCGAAACGAACTCGTCGACTCTGGGCTGATTCCATCCTCTCTCATCGCCTGCACCATACTAGCAAACACTTCAGAAGCTCTACTATTCACAACAGGGTGTTCCCAGCCAAAGTTGCTGTGGTCGCCGAAGTTGCGTACAGCATCAATGTGGGCATTTATATCTGATCGATCTAGCATACATAACCTAACTCTATGACCAGCCACAGTACGCACTCCAATGTCCGTAGTTCGAGGGTCACACGGTACACTCTCAGACTCCATATCTCGCACATTCCCTGGTCCTTCGACTCCTCCAACACTCCCTTGTCCGCCACCTCCACTTCCGCCAGCGCTGCCACCCCCCCCACCTATCGACATCCCAGCAAATTGGTCATAGTATCGTTGCGCATACCCTGCTCTCCGGTTCGCCGAATTCCAATAACTCGTAAATGTTGCGCCATTAGCTGTATTAACACTCGCAGGTCTCTCAAAACTAAACAGGAAAAATTCAGAAGCTAACTCTAGAGTAGTTATTTGCTTCATGACCTCTAATTCGCTGGAGCCAGTCGGAAAAACACTAGGCGTTCCTGGCGGAGAATTCCCAGATCGTGGTATTCTATTTCCCATTTCATAGATCACAAACTCTAGATTAAGTGCAACTAATTCCCGTACGTCATTGATACTTCTGCCACGCTCCAAGACACGTGTTATGAATTGATTACCACTAGGAGCGCCCTGACTGTAGATCTCAGGATTTTTAAAATAGTACAAGAGTCCATCGTTACTAGCCTGTATGTGGTTCATAAAAGAAACACGCCTGCCGAAAGACCACTGTACCAGCCCTATTCCATACGATATGTTTGCATTCGCAAATAAGTTAAAATTCCCATTATTCCAGTGACTATTCATTAGCGCCTGCTCATGTCGCACCGGATTTCCAGCACTCTCTCCAGCTATATTCCCCATAATCCCTGCCGCCTGCGCTGGTGTAAACCCAAACGAAACCAGCCCACTCCAGATCATTTCTTCAGCAGTATCACCAGTCACCACGACACGACCCATACCGCCACTCTGCGGCGGGCATATATCATTTTCATCGTCCAATTCAAAATATAGGATGTCATTAGAGGAGAAAAATTGAAACCTATAATATAGAGATGCATGAGCTATACTAGAACTCACAACTGACAACACTAGTGCACATAGTATTATAAAACCATTCCTCAAAGTCTTCATCTAAAACCCCCAAGTCCTTCGAGGTGTAGTGGGTGCAACTATAGAAGACCCTCCTCTCCGTGCACCAAATATTGAGTCAAGCATTGAGCCTAGTGTGCGTCTATCGCTTACATTCGTACTATTCATGATCGCCAGAATCGTCTCGTCGTCCATGTCTGTAATATCGAAGTGTGCGATATTCCTTTCAAACATAAAGTCCATCTGAAGGTCGGATATATGATTCATGCCGCTACCATTCATATTGTCCTCCACCTTTTTGTCGATGAAGAATAGTGCCATCATTGTTTTTCTATGTACTTCGGCATCACTGTCGTCGTCAAACACGATACAGTCCCTATCAAGAGCCCTATCTTCTGGCGTCCCTCTACCATTAAGAGGATTATCAAACCCCCTAGTCATACATTGCTCTTCAAATCTCAATAATGGATTCTGCCAAACACAACCTATCCCACAGTCATAGTATCCATGAGGCAACAATGTGATTTCGCCGAAGTCTGCACTGTTTTCATCTATATTTACCCGTACAGGAGGCATAAAGCCATTTCTCTGGAAGTCTGTAAAATAATCTAGAACTCTATCTGGGCTAGTGTGTTCCGCTGTTAGCCATCCTGCAGGAATAGCATATATAGGATTGCAAAATGGATCTGTTGCGATTCCTTCTAGCGCTGCTTCTTCGCATGCATCTCGGGAATTATTAAAGTCAGAAACTCTAAAGGCGCTCGCAGAAGGTAGTAAAGGAACCATGGCAGACCTTGACAATGAACTTACAGTGGAGAATACTCCCACTACCGATGATAGGCCCATCGCATGCGGAATTATACTAGAAGCCAGATTGCCCATAAAAGTATGTGGACTAGATATATCAAACGGGCTCAGCCTTGCTCGTTCATCTTCTGCCACCATCGCTATATACGCATCGAACTCTGCCTGTACTGCTGCTGCTCTCTGAACGCCCAGCGCGAGATTTCCATTCTGAGCCGCCACTTCTGCGTGTTTCGCTCCAGCCCCCACTATTGTACAGTCCATCATGGTTTGACCCACTAGGTATGCGCACACTTCTCCCTTAGCGATCTGGGCAATCCTCTCAATCGCAAGATTAATTAAGAACGGCATAGCCAACCGCGCCCCTATTCTAAGTACGCCTGTCGCAAACTTAAACGCACCTCGCTTTGTTGCAAGTTTCTTGAGCGTACGACTTATATAAGCTCTTATTGTTACAGTTAGCGCACTTTTGACGCCCGCCGCCGCCGCCTGCTTAGCGCCAGCCGCAACCTTTCCAATACCAGGTATTAGCATTACAGCAAAGCTAGCAACGGCAATCCCGACTCCAAGCGCAGGATTGAGAGCAATTTGACAAACTGGATTCATTGCAGCATGATTCGCGATAGTAAGAAAGAGACCAATAGCAATCGCCAGGCCTCCAGTGGCCCCTGGCGCAAAGCCCACTAAGCTCCCGCCAACATCATCTATTTCTTGGTCGTGTGCGAGCCACTGAAAAGATTGACTCTCAGGTCCAGTCATAGGGTCACTCGGAGCTGCGTGGTTATCGACGAAATCTCTCCAGTCTCTATCCAGATGCTCAATGTCCACCTCCTCATTCTGATCACCACTACCTTCGGCAATTGTTATGTACGACGCAGGTTCGAATATCGCATGTCCAAAAGCTCCTATTACATCAGGGTCTGCACGTCCAGCTCTTATACTGTCTGCATTAGCTAGAGCCTGGGTCGCCGCGCTCATGATATCTTGTCTCTGTAGTGTTCTAACTAGTTGGTGTGCAGAGTCTACCAAATTAGCAGCTAGGCATATCTTATAGGCCCAATCCATAACGTTCAGGAATCTTCCTATATTTCGTGCAAGTCTCGCCGCCCCCGCACCGCCTTCTCCAACAAACGCATCGAAGTCAGAATTAATAGCATCTATTGCTTGACGTGCTTGTGCGGCCTTTGCATTTGCAGCTCTAGCATCTGCAACAGACACCCCTGCTGCTGGCACAAGAGAGCCATCTGTTGCTACTTCGAGAACCTGCTCCACGCCATCGACTATATCGATCACGAAGGGGTCTTGAGCTCCAGACATACCCCCTCCGCGACCAGGTACTGTATTTTGCTGATTCATCTGCTGCAAAGCTCTTTGCTGTCCTGTGAGATTCGGATCTTGAACTTCTGGTCCACCCGGTGTTGTGCCACGCAAGTTTTGAGGTCTTATCCCTAGTCGAGTCCTTATACTTCTAATTTTCGAGTCAAACCAATTCGCCACCCTGCTTCTATACACTCGGTCTATTCGTTTTCTGAACTCAACGTCATTATTAAACCTAGTCGTAAACTCTTCCGGCCCTATACCGGGACCAGTAGTTCCCTTGTCTCGTATTCGCACAATCTCTCCTCTACTAAGAGTTCCACCAGGCTCGATAATTCGCCCGTCAGCCCCAATAAGGTCAAAGTTTTGGCTCAGTCTCCTTGCTGTCCTAGCATTTACTCTGCTGAATCTCGCATGACTGGTTGGAGTAAAAGTCACCAAATCAGAAGTCGGTCTCGCAAGTTTCTGCCTCATAATTCGGGCTGTTCTATGTGTACTTGTGAACCCCACCATATCATAGCGACTAGAAATCAGAGAAGTTAAATGCTGCATAAATATCCCCTGCCCCACGAATCCACCCATACCCACCATGATAAACGTCATAATACCTAATACTCCGCCAGTTGGCCCTATTTTTCTCAGTAGTAATCCGCCACGCTTTTTTCTACCACCCAGTCTTCCTTTTCTTGGCTTCGTTCCGACGCTTGATGTAATATCTCCCTCACCTTGCTTCACCCGATCAAGTGAGTTATTCTCAGCACCACCTCTTCCAAAAGCTTCCTCACCACTCCCTCTTTCGCGCCTATTTAGTTCATCTCTAGTGTCAGAGACCCCATATCCCTCACGTCCTCTGTCTGCGCGCTTCATTTCCTTCTCCTCTGCCCGCCTCCGTTTTTCTCTTTCGTGTTCTTCCTTTACACGTTCTCGTTCAGTCCAGCTATTCATCATAAGTTACAATCCAAATATAGTGTCATTATTAAGATTCTCCAGAGGAAGACCCAGAGGAAGACCCAGAGGAAGACCCAGAGGAAGACCCAGAGGAAGACCCAGAGGAAGACCCACCTGCCCCTCCAAGCCCAAGCCCAAGTGCCGTAACCGCCTCTTCGTTGGCCGCTAGATTACTCCTCTTACTCATAGCGCTAGCTCGACGCCTAGACTCACTCCTGACAGACCACACAGTATCTTTACCAACAACTTTCCCTGTTGACTTACCATTCGCAGTCACAACATGACCATCCCTATTGAATCCTAGTTCTTGAGTTGCTGCCACCTCGGCTGCCCTCGCCTGGTCTGAAGTCGTATCAGTCGCTGAGATACCAAACTGATCTCGGTATCTCGCTAAGTAGCCTGCATGAATGTCTTGTGCGTCTGTTTGAGTATTGCCAGAGTCTGGTTGACTTGCAATTTTATCATACATCTTTTGCGTAGCTCTGTAGTCTTGAGTACTAGTATCATCAGAATTCATGCCTGCCAAAGAGGAGTCGAACGACTCTTTATGATCTGCGCTAGTCATAGACCCGCTCTGGTGACGTATTTTATTCTTATCAGTGATCTTACCTTTAACTATAATTTTCTCGCCAGTAATAGGGTCTACGTCTTCAGCCATCTTGCTTGCTTGTTGATACACAGTACTCCCGAGTAGTTTCTGTTGCTCCATTGAGTCACTGCTTTTTGCGTATGCTCCAGTTCTTTTTCCGTCCTCGTTCGTTACGGCGTATTGTTTCCCACGCCCCGTTGCCGCTGCATTACTCCCCAGAACACCAAGGGGAATTGTTTTACCAAAGGCTCGCACTTGCCCTGCTGCCCTAGCCTGATTAGCTCTGGATTTTATATTATACAAGTTAGCAGCTCCACCTCTACCTTTATAAGTACCTTCCTTAACCTGCTTACTTCTATCTGTTCGTTTTTTCTGTTGAAGCTTATTGAAGTCAGACCCTTTGTACTTCCTATCCATACCCACCCTAGCACGCCTGCTCGCACCACTTGCCATTCCACTTACTCTAGCTCCTACCGTACCTAATGCATTCAGTGATCCGCGCGCTAATGTGAATACCGCAAAATACGGCAGCACTAGCATCATAGCCGCTATAATTCCCGTCATAATACCACCGGTGGTTTCGTCATTTGCTCCCACATTAATCATGGTACTAAACAGTTGCCCTGCTCCTACTACTAATGCACATAGTGGATATATTACGAGAAGGGCTTTAAAGACCTTAAACCATTTCTGAAACATCGGTTTCGTGAAAGGTAACATGTAGCATACAAAGGCAATTGGTGAAAGAGCTACTAGTGCGAGAATTATAACCTGTCGACCTTCTAGAATAAGAAACATCATCAGTAGAGCAATCAAACCCGAAATGACTGCAATTCCCAGCATAGCAAGTAGTCCCCAGAGTCCTCCACCCAGAGCAAGTCCAACTCCGCCAGCTAATATGACAGCAACTATCACACCAAAGAAACCAGCAACACCATCGCCAGTTCTGGCCGCAGAAAGCGCTTCTGGTGGCGTACCACCAACCAGACCTTCGGATATCCCCCTAAACAACCCCGCTATTTGAGAGCCTAATATATTAGAGAGGTCTACTGCCACCTGGCTAATTATGAACGACAGATTAACTAGTACTGCCCCTATGATTATGTTCGGTAACATCTTCTTGATTCCATAATTTGAGACCCCAATACCAGTTACCTGGGATAAAATTACGATTAATAGAAATATTACCATAAATATATTTGCGAAATTCCTAAATTCCACCCACACCTGATACGCTCCCGACGGAGACGTCTCAGAAGCAGTTAATAGTTCGGGGTTAATGTGCATACGGGTCATGATTTCTGCATATAGCCATCCCATCATCTGGTCGGCTAACCTAATTACCGGACAGATTATCCATCCCAAAGCTCCGATGTCACACTGTACGGCGCTTCCCGCCCCCAGCCCGTCTCCATCTGTGATAATCAGCGAAGGGTCTTCGGCCGCTTCTTCATTCCGCTGTTCGATTAGTGTTGCGGCTGCATCAGTAAATCTACCAGCACCCAGATTAGTCGCTACGTCAGAGCATGTTGTTCTCCATCTACTACTACCACTCCCCCCCGGCGGTCCAGCTGACATACTCCAAGTAGAAGTCGGACTTTGGCTATTTTGCATAAAATCTCTTTGTTCACGAGTTCCATCTGAATTCAATACATACACGGTGTATATATGGAGAGACGTAGACCCAAACCCCCCTACTTCTCGACCTGTCGTCCCATCGGACGGATCTGCACAGACTGCCAGGAAATGATGCATGTTAACCCAATACATCTCAGCGTCTGTAAAAGAAAGCATAGGATCGTTACCGCTACTAGACCACGTATGAGTACCTTGAGGTATGAAGGTAGCATGGTTATTATCAAAAACTCGCTCCCGCATCAGTCTTTCTAAGTAAGAGATTCTGTTATTGCGACTCCTAGGTACATATCTGTCTGTCCATGTGGCGCATGGCACATTATGTTCGCTACCAGCAGCGGACCAGAGAGGATTTGAGTTTGTAGGAGCGAGTATACCAGGCTCACTATTATTTACACTCATAGCGTCACACACAAAATCCATCCTAGTTATACCCCAGAGAGTTAGTGCTGCGTTCAATAAACTATCGTCACTATTACCACAAGAAACGAGCGTGTTATTGGAGCTATTGTTAACAACGGTATGTAGCCATTCTCCCCACTGCCTTGTTGAGCTTACACTAAACAGGCGGGGGTTGTTTCCTCGTGTTCTGTTATTAGGGATATAATTACCACCCCAGACGTTATCAAAGTTGAAGTTATTTTGAAACACACAGTCGTGGATTTGTTGATAAAACATTTTTGCTCGCGAAGTCCATGCGGCATCGTATGTCACACTGCTCGCGTGGACTTCGTGTTGTTGTTGGGGCACAAGGAAAATAGCAAGTGCAAGTACTAGACCAGAGGCTATTATAGCAAATAGCCATCCTATAGGCGGTTTTGTCTTTGGGTTTCTAGCTATCTTCTCTTCAAATAAGATTTTTAGTAACATCTACTCTTCTCCATATGTACGCCCATACACAATATCCGATAAGCTACTCAGTAATTCTCCAATCCGATTAACCTCAGACTGTGCAGATAAGGCGTTTTGTGTAAAGCTCTCCAGATGTCTTTCGAACCTAGCGACTATATTCTGAAGCTGTCGTTCTATATTTTCCATCTCTACCTCATTAATCTCGCAATTCCCATCAAAACATGCCTGCATAACACTATATATAACGTCAGTATATTCACCGTAGATAGCGACGGATGTTTCTGCAAATTCGCGTATTACTCCATCATCAGAGTCTAGAAGTGAGGAGAAACTCTCCACAGCCCTCATTTCGCGGTATTCTCTAATAGAGGACGGGCTAGCGCCCTCCAGCCTCCATTCTAGTTGCAGTTCGGGACTTAAGGGGCCATTAGCGGACATAAAGTCTACTATAATCTCCAAGCGATTTATTCGGGCTGCTATCATATCATTATTCTTCAGCATTTCATCTAGAATCTCTCGTATGGTTGCATTTCTGATAACTCCCGAGTGTATGTGAGTAAAGGTCTGTAAATAATTATTGAATGATTCATATAGAATATCGGACTGACGTATTGAAACTGCACTTTCTTGTTGCTGTAGTTCCCCGGTCGTCGAAGGAGCTGTTACACCACCCTCTTCATCTTCGCTCCATACGAATAGCTGTCTACCGCTAATAGTATTATTCCATACATCCTCAAAAGCTTCCCATTTTTCTGTTAGGTTACCTAGCGTATTCGAATCTATAGTAGTACGATTACCTATCATGAGAAACACAGCCAAGACTGACATCACCAACACTACCATGACACCTCCGGCAATTACTAGAACCCTTTTGCTTATGCCCCGCTTCGCTGGTGGATTAGGAGTCAAATACACATACCCATCACTAGATCCATTATCCATAACCATATTATATATAACCGCACATGTTTATACAACTACAAAGCCAGACCTTCATCCCATGCTACAATTACCCCATGATCCGCATCATCACCATCGGTAAACGCCACACTCCCGAGCTCGCTGCCCTCATTCAGGACTACGAGAAGCGCCTCCGCCCGCCCTTCACTCTCACATGGACTCTCCTCCCAAACTCCCCCAACACAAACCCCACCTCCGACGAATCTAAACAAATCCTCACCAAAATCACCCCCTCCGATTTCGTCATCCTCCTCGACGAAACTGGCAAAAATCTCTCCTCACCCGAACTCAGCCAACTCCTCACAGCTCAAATCAATAACTCCAAACAAATCACCCTCATCATCGGCGGCGCTTACGGCGTCTCGCCAGAAATAAAACAACGCGCCAACTTCATCTGGTCGCTCTCAAATCTCGTCTTTCCTCATCAAATCGTCCGCCTCATCCTCACAGAGCAAATCTACCGCGCCCAAACAATCACTCAAAACCATCCCTATCACCACACCTAAACTCAGACCCAAAAACCCCACTCCAACCCAAATAAAAACCCGCCAGCATTAAAGCCAGCGGGGTTTCAAAATGTTCTAGCTACAGCGATTCAATTCGCCGTAACCTCACGAGTAACTAATCGTCGCTCGTCGCTCTTTCGAGGAAGTCGGCCTGCTGTTCTGGTGTCAGTAACTCCCACCAGTCTCGAAATCTTTCATCATCCATGACAGCAGGGTTTTCACGCAGTGCCTCCAGGCGTAATTCCAGTTCAGCGTCCGTCACAATCTGCTCAATTTCACCCATGATGAAATCAAATTCCAGATTATTAAACGAGAATACGCTCCATCGGTACTGATCAGTTGCCATTACTTGCAGGCGCACTCTATCACCTTCTCTGGTAATCAGCGCATCAGATCGCGAAGTATCTGTCGCAAACAACCTATCCTCATGACCAGACACAATGAAGCTGAAAAACGTATTACCACCCCGAACATAAGGCGTCCATCGGACAATATATCCTTCGACTTCAACCATATTAGCTGTCGCGGTAAATAGCCCGCCCGCACCAGCCTCATGAAGCCTCATACGGTAATTTTGTTCAGCCTGTCGAATCGTTGTTCCAATTCCTACAATCTGATGCTGCCGGATATTTACGAGAGCAAAAGCCCGCACCATCCGACTTGCAGGATCCACCAGTGTCATAAAATACGTCGGCTGTCCTTCGATGATCGTCGGAATCGGAAATGTAGCCAGATATTCCTGCGCCCTCACTTGATCGTCACCGATCGCTGCGAGTTGCGCCGCATGTTCCGTCGCTCCCACCATCCCATAGTGTCGCACTTCTTTTGTACGCAGATTTGTCAGCAGGAATCCGATAGTGCTTTCATCAGCACCACGATATGAAGTCAACGAATCAAAAAGATAAACTTGCCCGTTGTTATAAACTACAACGTTGCCTTCGTCGCTCTGAACCATTCCTGTTCGTGGACCAAACAAGCTATTCTGATTCCACCAGCCGCCAGAAAATCTGCCCCAGTTACCTATTTGAGCTTCAATTAAGCTTTCCGGAAAAACACGATCTACCCACGCAGGCACATCATGTACGTCATATCTGGTAGCTTGACCAGTGACAGCATCCACTATCACCACGCCAATCACGTCTGGTCCCCCCCATAACCCAATTTGATTTCGAATCAAAGGGACAATCCAAAACGGATGAAGATCATCATCGATCTGAAACCAGTGACCATATCGCAGCGCAAACGGCGCTTCTCTATGTACTATCCTCTCCAGTTTATCACCCCACGCTGCGTGGCCATTCGGCTGCACTCGAATTGGGTTATAGGTGATAAGTCGCACATCTTCATCGTTAGTCATACTGACCATGATGAATCCCGGAGTTCCTTCTGGTCGCACTCGGTACTGAAAAAAGCCATTGTGCAAAATCGGCGCAACATAAAACAACTGCCCGCCGACCTCTTGTCTCATGTATTCGCCTACACTCATCGACGCGCCGACAGGACCAAGTTCGCCGAAGCGCTGATTTCCTAGTACTTCAGCGTACGCCCTGTCGACCCACGGAATTTGTGTCGGGTCAAATGGCGGAATTTCTGTGTCTATAAACGGCACAGGTTCTGGCACGGTAATTTGTGTAGCCAGTGATCGTGAATGAATCATAGGACCGCTAAATATGTTACCGATAATCAGTAGAAAAACCACCGCGATAAACGGCAGCCATGCGTAATGCATTTTCCTAAACCATCTTAAAAAGTACCCGACCCCATACGCGCTTCGAGATTTCCACTCTTCCCCACGCGCACGTCTCACTCCGTAAAGGAAAAACATGGCCGCCATCCCAAAAGTCCAAAGGATGTAATAGGAAAACGGCCCGCGCCCCAGCATATTAAACGGCAAATTCAACCTGAGTAGCCCCCATAAGAGCCAGCCCACCAACCAAACACAGCCAACAATCTTTAAAGTAATCCCTCTCTTCATAACACCAACCTCCTCAATTTTTAATATTCTAGCCCGCTCCAAGACTGTCTTACTGATTCCAATGAGAAACCAAGCAAACATTCGCCTCCGCTGACCAAGATCATAACTCTAACACATCATCCCACCTCTGTCAAGTACCCCCGTCCTCAACCATACGCTATCCTCAGACAACCCCCTCCTTTAACTAACTTTCTACCTTCAGCTCCCTCTTCAGTCTCTCCACCAGCTCTCGCTGCTCTTCCATCGCCTGCTTAGTCTCCACCACCAGTTCCTTCGGCGCTTTCTTCATATAATTCTCATTCAAAAGCCGCGCTCTCAGTTTCTCCTTCTCCTTCTCCGCCTGCCATAGCCGCTCCTCCAAATTCACTCTATGCTGCACCAGCACTTCCGCGTCCACCTCTAGCCACACATTTCGCCCCGCCACCGCTAACTTCATCCCGACCCCTTCTTCCACCTCTCTTACTTCAGGCACTCGAGCCAAAAACCTCACCAGCTCCGCATTCTCCGCCACCAGTTCATCTTCACGATATCCCACCGCATATCGTCCATTTCCAGGCAGCTCACTCGTCACAAATCGGATCTCGCCCACCACCTTCATCACCTCTTCAAACTTCCCCGCCTTCACATCATCAAATTTCAAATCCTCGATCCACCCTGCCCCGATCAACTCTCCTTTCGTCCAGCTCAGCGTCTGCCAGATCGTCTCACTCACAAAAGGCGCAAACGGATGAATCAGCCTCAAACAACTCTCCAGCACCCACGCCATCAGCCCTGGATTCCCCGTCAGCTTACTCACCTCCACATACCAGTCCGCCACACTTCCCCAAATCACTTGATAAACCAACTCGCTCGCCTCCGCAAACCTATAATTCCCCATCAACTCCTCAAGCTCATCTCTCGCCCTGAGAATCTCCCGCACCACCCAGTCATCCCCTTGCCCCGCCAGCTCTACCGCACCGTCCCACTCAAAATCCTCCCCTACTGTCGTCTGAATATACCGCGCCACATTCCACAACTTATTGCACAAGTTCCGCCCCGCCACTACCTTCGACTTCGCAAACGCCTGATTCTGCCCCGCACTCCTCGCCGCCACGATCCCGAGTCGAAACGCATCCGACCCATACTCCGCGATCACCTCCATCGGATTTATCACATTCCCCTTGGACTTACTCATCTTCTGTCCCTTCTCGTCCAGAACTAGCCCGTGCATATATACTTCTTTAAAAGGCACCTGCCCTGTCTCATAAACCCCGAGCATAATCATCCTGCTCACCCACGGAAACAACAAGTCACTCCCCGTCTCCATCACGCTGTTCGGATAAAACCTCTTAAGCGCCGTCGATCGAGATCCAATTTCTTGTGTCGTAACCCCGCAGGACGGCGAGGAATTAGCGCTCGAGACCTGTGACGACAGGCTCGAGGAGCGGCGACACAAGGAATTTGGATCCGATTCGCATTCTGTTCCAGACTCCGGATCAGAATGAAAATAATTCGTCACCACAAAAGGCCACTGCGCACTCGAAAACCACGTATCAAAAGTATCCTCATCTCGCACATAACGTATCCCATTCACCACAATCTCCGTCTCCTCCACGCGCTCATCGTACAACCAAACTGGCGGATCTGCCACGTCCAGTCCATTATCAATCGCATCAATTTCTTCCCGAGTCAGTACATCATCGCCATCCTCTGCCCCTTCTTTTCCCATCCGCCTAAACATCGGTATCGGAATCCCCCACGGGATCTGCCGCGAGATATTCCAGTCCTTCAAATTCTCAAAATACCGAATCAAAACATCCTTCTTCCCTGCTGGCACAAACCGGATCTCATCCGCCTTCAAAACCTCCACCGCCTTGAGAACCATCGGCTTTACATTAATAAACCATTGTTCCATCAGCATCGGCTCAATCACCGTGTCACACTTGTAGCACACCCCTACCCTGTTCTGATAATCTTCCTCCACCTTCACTAATAAGTCCTTCTCGATCAGAGCTTCCACCACAGCCTTCCGCGCCTCTTCCACTGTCATCCCCTCAAACCGCCCCGTATTCGCCAACATCTTCCCGTCCATCCCGATCACTTTCTTCGCATCTAGTCGATGCCTCTGCGCCACTTCCCAGTCATTAAAATCATGCGCCGGCGTCACCTTCACTACTCCTGTCCCGAACTCCATATCTACCATCTCGTCCGCCACCACCGTGATCGCAAACGGCCCGTTCACCCCCTCCACGTCGATCACCTTCCCGATATATTTCTTGTACCGCTTATCATCAGGATGTACCGCCACCGCCGTATCTCCAAATTTCGTCTCCGGCCGCGTAGTCGCCAGCACAAAAGGCCCATATTTCAAATAATAAAGCGGCGTCTTCCGGTCCTCATAGTTCACCTCAATATCCGCAAAAGCCGTCTGATGTTTCGTGCAATAATTCACCAGCTTCTCGCCTCGGTAAATCATCCCGTCATCCCACAGTCGCTTAAACGTTCGATAAACCGTCTGAATCACTTTTTTATCCAGCGTAAACACTAAATCATCCCACGAACAACTCGCGCCCATCGCCCTCAGTTGCAGTTCCATATTCCCCCGTTGCTCCGCCACAAAATCCCAAACCTGACTATATAATTGTTCACGTGAAAAGTCAAACCTCGACCCACCTGCCCTCTCCAGTTCCTTCTCGTAAACCACCCACGTCTCAAACCCCGCGTGATCCGCCCCGGGTATGTAAATCGTATCTCGCCCCCTTAGCCTATGATACCGCGTCAAAACATCCTCCAACGCAATCACCAGCCCATGCCCGATATGTAGATTTCCATTAGCATTCGGCGGTGGCATCACGATAGCGTACGGCTCACCCTTCCCGCTCGGTCGAAAAGCCTTACTCTTCTCCCATAGTTCATAAATCATCGGCTCAAACCGCCCCGGTTCATAAGTCTTCGTAAATTTCATACTACCAGTTTACCACCCTTTCCCCTGCCTCGCCACCTTTCGTCGTCGCACTCCTCGATAAGCTCTCCACTAAACTAAAAGCCGCCTCATAACCAGAGGGACTTTGTTTCTTTGAGAGACACTCGCCCTACTCCTCCTCCGTAAACTCCCGCGGATCAAACATCCTCACCTGCCCTTCTCCTTCCGCAATTCGCCGCCTGCCCTGCCGCTCCAAAATCTTTACTCCCTCCTCTGTATGCGAACTGCCCACGTGTAAAATCTTCACCACATCACCATATCTCTTATAGACGATCTGTACCGCCGTCGCCCCGCTCCCTGTCTTCACTTTCCGAATAAAAGCCATACTTATATTGTAGCATTTCCACAGCTTTCACCACATATTTCCTTATTGCATTAGTGACCCACGAATGATAAACTAGTGCAGTAAAACAAACAGGTGAATCCGCAAAGTCGAAACCTCCATTAGGTAACTTTTTAGTTGTCATTTTTCACGTGTGTAGTCATCTATAAGTCCGCAATCTTCACCCCTAGAATATGCATTAGTGAATTTCTTATGCTTCACTTCTCGTCATAAATCCTCTACAATCGACCCCTAAAGTAGAGCAGGGGAGACAAAAGTGGAATCCAGGCGCATCATCACGCCAGATGAATACATAGAAGAAACAGAGGACGTAGAAGCGCTCGGTAATTTCGGTATTCCTGCTAGAACTCACTATAATCGCCATCATATCCTCTTTTACCGTCGCGAGTGGGCGGAACATTCAGAAGCTCGCGCCCTCAGGGGTCGTAAATCCCTCATTCCGCGCCTAGATGAGTCTGTCCACAACGCCCTCCATGACAATTTTCGTGAGCAGAACCTCCACGTTCCTATCCTAGGCGCTCAGACTCTTAACCTCGTAAATCGTCTCTATGAAGTCGGCGGTAATCAGTTCCATTCTATCGACAATCTTCTTAGCTCTATAGATAAAGCTGCTACGTTCACACCTAACAGTACCAGTCGTGAACTCGCTGAACTCGCCATTCATACGATTCAACTTCAAATACCTTATATCAGAGACGGGCTGCTCCATCCAGCCGACCTGCATATCCCTCCCTGCAACTCTTAAATAATTTCTAGCGTCGCGCCCGTATCTTTCGTACAGCTCGATTCACCGCTCGCAGCCTCTTAAATCCTGCATACTTCACTCTGTTAATTGGTAAATCCCAAGTCCCCAAATACTCCCGCAAACTCCCCCCAAAACCCTTCTTAAATTTCGTAAACCCATACCAGTCATGTCCTGGGTCCTCACTCACCGTCACTCCATAAAAATCAAATTCTCTCATCCCACTCCTTTTCGCATCCATCATCATCTCCACCACCAACACCGTCCCCGCCGACAATTTTCGGTGTTCAAAATCCGCCGCCGCATGCGCATAATACCTCACTCCTTCCAGATCATAAACCATACTCGCCGCCACAACTTCCCCTGCAAACTCCGCCAGATACAAAACCCCAATCCCTGCCTCCATCTGCTTCCTCAAATACTCCTCATCATGCAAATTCACCCCATTATTCTTCGCCACGCCTCGGAGTAGGGTAGTGAGATACTTCAGATCCTCCACGCCCGTCGACTTCCGCACCTTCAGCCCCTTCCGTTCATACCCCCTCCACAAATTCCGATTATTCTGCTTCATCCCCATCAAAATCTCCTCCTCCGTCCCCGCCAGATCCACACACCAAGTAAATTCAGGATTCACCTCCTTAATCTTCCGAAACCCCATCTCCCGCAAAACCCCAGCACTCACACCCTTCACAGGCTCCACCCTCACAAAAAACGCTCCCGCCTCACCAGCCAACTTCTTCAGCTCCCTAAAAGCTTCCCTCGCACTTTCCTCATCCACAAAACTCGGCCCATACGGCACATACAGATAATCTCCTATCGCCGTCTTCTCTCTCACCGCCATAAACTCCCACTCCTCCCCACTTCGCCGCCAAACCTCCTTCCTCAACTCCCTCTGAAACCCCTCCCATTCCTCACTTTGCAAAAAATGCCTCTTCAATTCCATGCTCCAATTGTACACTACTTCAAAACCTCACAGGAGAGCAAACCTACCTTTCACAAGACTGGAAACATCTGTGACGACAGATGTGGGTGAAACGCATGAGGATGTTCCGCGTGACGACGCGCGAACACCTCAGAGTGAGCTTGTGAAAGGTAGTGTTTGAGACTTTGTTGTGAGGATTATCCTATTTCTACCTCATACGGATCACACGGACTTCCATTCAGCACGTGAAAATACCCCGCACTCGCAATCATCGCCGCATTATCCGTACATAATTCCATCACTGCATAGTCGACAGAGCAGGGGAGCCGCCGAGTAATCTCCTCTCTCAAATACCGATTCGCACTCACTCCTCCCGCAATCACCACACTCTTCGGCGCAAACTCTTCATACGCCGCACACAACTTATCCACCAAATACCCCACCGCCGTCTTCTCGAAACTCGCTGCAAAATCCCAGACTTGCTCCTCACTTAGTCTCTCTGCCAGTCCTCCGCTCGGAAAATCAATCCCTACACCCACCTCTTTCTGTACAGCCCGTAAAACCGCCGTCTTCAGTCCAGAAAACGAAAAATCATACGGTTTATCCACCTTCGGCTTCGGCAATTTAAACTTCCCCCGATCACCACTCAGTGCTGCCTTCCCGATCGCCGGCCCGCCAGGGTAGGGGAGTCCGATCATCTTCGCCACCTTATCAAACACTTCCCCCACCGCATCATCCCTCGTCGTCCCGATAATCTCAAAATCCCCATGTCCTCTCATCAAAATCAACTGCGTATGCCCCCCACTCACGACCAACGCCAGCAAAGGAAACTCAGGCGCCGCCAGCCCCCTCTCATCCTCGATAAAATTCGCATAAATATGCCCCTCAATATGATCCACTAAATAAAGCGGCTTCTTCTTCAACGCCGCATAAGTCCGCGCAGCTAAAGTCCCTACCAACAGCGACCCCAAAAGCCCTGGTCGATAAGTCACCGCAATCGCATCAATCTCCTCCCACCCCTCAGCACCTTTCACCGCCTCCCGCACCACTGCATTCACCACCTCGATATGACTTCGCGCCGCCACCTCTGGCACTACCCCACCATAAACAGCGTGTATGTCAATCTGCGAATTCACCACATTTGAAATCAGTTTCCGCCCATCTTCCACTACCGCCGCCGCCGTCTCATCACAACTCGTCTCAATCCCCAAAACTTTCATTCCTCCATCTTACCACACCGCGCGATCCTCCGCCCCTGAACCCCCCGAATCTTAATTGGCAATTCCTTAGACCTGCGGTTTACTCCGCAGGTTCTTTTATTGCCCTCCATATGCTAAAATACCACCAACAACAGGAGGAAAAATGAAAAAGCGTACTGCTGCCAATCTGGCTAGAAAAATCAAGAACCCCACCCCATCTCCAGACACGGACGCCCCTAAATCTTCCTCAAAAGAACAGCCCTCTTCAAAACCTCCATCAAAACCCACAACCCGAAAACCTCTCCGCGCCATCCGCCGCTCCATCTTCCGCCGCCGCATTTCTATCCCTGCAAAAACCATCTGCATCATCGGTGACACTCCTGCAGCCACTCTCACCGCCCAATTCCTCGACTCGATCCTCCGCGTTAACGACCACACCACAGCCCTTATCACCTCCACAGAGCTCGGCGCCAGCCTCAGCGAAGACGCCGAACTCCGCCGCTTTCTCACACAGGCAAAACGCACCGCCCCAGATTTCACAATCATCGAAATCACCCCCGAACTCGCCCGTCACATCGAGGGCCGCCTCACCCCTCACATGGCCGTCCTCACGTCTCTCGTGACTGCCCGAGACGACTCCGACAGTCTCCTCGTCAAATCCCAAATGCAACTCTTCGAAAACGAGCCAGATTTCATCGTCCTCAATCACGACGACGCTTGGTTTGACCTCTTCGACGAGTTCATCGCCGCCAACCTCAAACTCAGCTACGGCTCACATCCTGTTGCTAACATCGCCATCACAAAGACAAAACTCTACAAAAAAGGCACAGAATCCATCCTCACCCTCGACAACAAAGAAAAACTCACCGTCGCCACGTACTCAACTGACCCAGACGCCATTTCCGCTATGGCAGCCAGTGCCGCAGCTGCGTCTCTTCTCGACGTCGATCCTCCAGAAATCCAAGAAGGCATCGCTTCCTTCGAGCTCTAGGCGCTCCAGCTTCCCCAAAACACAGCAATATGATATAATACCGCAAAAGAGGTGACTGCCTCTTTTTTCTGTCTTGCCAAATCGGCCGACAGCTCAGTAGTACATTCAAAAAATCAAGGAGGATTAGTCTATGGACATCCGTGCCGCCCGGGCTCTAAATGAAATTTTTAAGCGCATCCAGCGCCGTCAAAAACACCGCAAACCTCAGCTCATCGATCTGGTCACTACTGCAGCCATACCCGAAGCAGACCAGCAGTTCTTACTTCACTTAATTGAGCACTATGTTGACCGCCGCACTCAGCTCACCGATGACTTGCGTCGCCGACCCAGCTGGAAAATCATTTCGGACTGTTTTGACATCATCAACCCACAGCAGGCTTGCGCCCTCGCCAATGATCTAAAGATTTCCGTCGGCGCACTCAGTTTAAATCTCCACGCTACAGAGAAAGCCCTCTCTCTTCTCAACGAGATATATAAGGGGCCTACCAAAGATGAAAACGACGAACTTGACTTGTATTTCTGTCATCAGACTATTGCTCAGGCCACTCCAGATGGTCGCACGTCCGCCTATCCCTTCAGTATTCTTGGCGCCGCTCGTATCGGGTCGCTTAGTCCAGAAGACAAAGTAGTTGCCGCAATTTTCGACCAAACCCCGCTTCCTGCATCAGAGCAGCACGAGAACTTCCATCATCTGTTTAATCTCATTCTGCGTCTCCGAGGAGGTGGCGTATATTCTGCGACCGACATCATGCGTTACAAAAAACGTCTCGACAAACTTACCCAGCTTGAAGCTCCTGATATTATCCTGAAGCCTGAGCGCATGAGACTCTTGGACTATATTCAGATCCTGTATCCTGATGTGCAGCTACTTGACGATATTACCGAGGAAGGCTGGCAAGAAATTGCCGACATTCATCAGCAAGAAGCCGTCCAGCGCGTCTACGAAAAAATCGCAAACGAACTACTCGCCTGCTTCTATGCTGGCCAGACCAAAAATCTCCACGCTCGCATCACCCACTACTACATGCCAGATTGGCTCGAGCGAGTCCCGGGCGATTTCGACGACACTCTCACCTACGACACGATCCTGGGTGGTGCTATCAAATCACTCGTCACGCTCATCGAGTCAAAACTCTGTAAAGGTGTCATCGCTATGATCTTAATTGATCACGACATCAGAGAGTGGCCAGAGATAGTAGACCAGATAACATCTCAACCCAACCCCTCCTAACCAAACCATAAACCGACCCGTAAAAAGGTCGGTTTTTCTTTCTCTATCTCCGCCGTGATATAATCAATCCCGATGTCTCAAAACAAAATCAACACCAAAATTCTGATGTCTGGCGCCGATTTCTTCTCGGACGACGCCCACATCAACCCTTACTATGCCGACGAGCCTATCGATCGCACCCGCGCAATACAGGAGCATGCTCAGGTTAAGTCCGCCTTCGAGCAAGCTGGCATTGAAGTTATCCAAGTTCCTCCACCCGTTGGTTCTCAAGACGGCGTCTACACTGCCAACTGGGCGCTCGTCCGTGGTAAAAAAGCCGTCCTCTCCCGCCTCCCATCCGCCCGTGCCGCAGAACACTCCTACGCCGAAAATACCCTAAAAAACCTCGGTTACGAGACTACCCAAGTTCCCTCTCATCTCAAGTTCTCAGGGCAGGGGGATTCGCTCATCTGCGACAACTACCTCCTCGCTGGTAGCCAGTACCGCTCCGACCCAGAGGCCCAGCAATTCACCGCCGACCAACTCGGTCTTAATCTCGTCCAGCTTCAGACTATTCCCGCTCTCGACCCTGACAGCAAGCCGATTACCAACCCCGCCACCACTTGGCCTGACAGCTTCTTTTACGATATCGACCTCGCCCTCGCCATCATCCGCCCCGACCTCATTGCTTATTGCCCCGAAGCTTTCACCGCAGAGTCTCAAGAAAAACTCCAAAACCTCCCCATGACCAAAATCCCCGTCTCGCTTCACGAAGCTACTCATGGATTCGCCTGTAACCTCTTATCTACGGGCGAAACTGTCATCATGTCCGACTCCGCTCCCGAACTCAAACAAAACCTCGAGTCGCACGGACTCACCGTCATCACTCCCTCCGTCACTGAACTCAAAAAAGGCGGCGGCTTCATCCGTTGCGTCTCCCTTACTCTTGACTAATCATCACGTTCATGCTAATATAACACCATAACTCAATCAAAACAAACAAGGCAAAAACAAAAATGAGCGAACGCGCACCAGTCAACCACCTCGAAGATTCCCAATCACATTGGTCCCCCGAGATGGACAAACTCTTCGATGACTCTCCTCAATCCCCTGAAACTATCCCTGCACACTCTCCGCGATTCGTAGACCTCAAACCCGTCAAAGGCGAAAAGTCACTTCGCGCCAACCTCCTCGACAGAAGATGGGATCGCCTCCCTCTCCACGAAGGCAATTCCGACTGGATGACCGAGCAGGGACTAGCTAACCCCGATATCAGCACGATCGCCGCTATCCAGGCGGGTGCCATGGAACTCCACCTCCTCGACCTCCGCGGCACCAAGCCAGAAAACAACCCTCTAGGACCGAGCCTCATTCATTTCACAGACTCCGACCGCCCACTCACCATCGGTGGCGACTACCTCCTCGTGTCCGACGAATTTTTCACCACTAGGGGAGAAACTGGCTATCAGGAAATCCCCCACAATTCCAGCTACACCTTCGGTCGCAACGACACGACCATATCACGATTCGGCGAGATCCCGATGAATGTCTCTAGAGAGCATTTCACCATCAACACCGTCGGCGAAAACCCAGACGGCCACGACACTCTCAAAGTCATCCAAAACAGCAGAACTAACAAAACCCGAATCACTTACGGCGAGCGCCTACCCGAATCTACCGAGATCCAGTCAGTAGGTATAGATACTCAGAGAAGCCTCGGCGCAAAAGCCGTCGAGTCGACACCTATCGCGGCTTCCCCTGAGCAAATCGAAACTCCCAAAACTCCAGAAGAAATCGACAGAGAAATCACCAGACTGAGAAAAGAACTCGCCGAGGCTAGGAAAAAACTTGCATCTTGGCAGAGAATCAAAGATGACACATGGGAAAAATCCTTCAAAACCAAAGCAGGTGTCGATTACACCACTTCTCTACAGCAAGCCAATGAAGAAGTCGTTAGATACACAACAAAAGTCGATCGTCTAACAGAGCAGATCTCCGCCCTAGAAACCCCACTCTCTGCCTAAAACCCCACTCCCTCAACGTTCTATTCTAAGGTTTGCGCTCTTCTTGCAGTTTCTTCAACACCTTCCGCGCCTCTGTCTCCTCTGAATATTCATGCTCTCCATCCGCCCGCTCAATCGTCTTCTCATTACCTTTACCGAGCAGTAACACCATGTCACCCTTTTTCGCTCGCTTCAAACAAAACTCAATCGCACTCGGCCGATCCAGTATTAAGAACAGATCTTTATCTCGCACCTTTCCAGCTTTCTCCGCTCCTTCCGCGATCTGATCCAAAATCTCCATCCCCGGCGTCTCCCGATCATCCTCCTCAGTCAACACCACTTCATCCGCATGTCGCCCAGCGATCTCTCCCTGAATCGGTCGCTTTGCAGGATCACGTCGCCCCCCAGCCGACCCAAACATCACAATCAACTTTCCGCTGCACGCTGCTTTCATATCAGGGATTAGCTTTTCAAAAGCATCAGGCGTGTGCGCATAATCCATCACCACACCGAAATCCTGTCCTTCGTCGATTCGATTCATTCGCCCATCCACGAAATCCAGCGCATAGATCCCACGCTCAATTTCTTCCACACTCAAACAATAACTCAGCCCTACCGCCACTGTCGCCAGCGAGTTATGCACATTGAATTTCCCAGGGATCTGCGTCCGCACATGGATCTTCTTCCCCTGATACTTCACGAAATAATCCACGCCATTCGGCAGCAACTTCACTTGTCGCGCCCTTAGCTCTCCATGATCCACTCCATACGTCAGCGGCTTCGAAATATCCTTGTAGAAAAACTCCGCACTCGCATCATCCGCATTCACCGCCCCAATCTTCATCCCCTTCACATTTCGATCAGCCATCTTAAACAATCTCCGTTTCGCATCCCGATACCGCTCAAATGTCTTGTGATAATCCAAATGTTCATGCGTCAGATTCGTCCATACCACCATATCAAACGGCACACCCCACACTCGGTCTTGCGCCAGCGCATGACTCGTCACTTCCAGCACCAAGAACTCCGCCCCCGCATCCGCGATTTCCCTCATCCGCTTATTCAAAGTCCCTGCATCCGCCGTTGTCATGTGAGTCATCTGCGGCTTCACATCTTTCCCGTACCCCCACGCTACCGTCGTCATCAGCCCAACTTTCTTCCCTGCCTCCAGAAGCATCCGATAAATCATAAAACACGTCGTCGTTTTTCCGTTCGTCCCTGTCACCCCGATCACTTTCATTTTCCTCGCTGGAAATCCATATCTTTTCGCTGCTTTCATCGCCCGCGCTTTGTGTAGCGGCAACACCATCGTGTCGTACCCCGGCACTTTCTCAATAATCTTTTTCATACTTCCAGTATATCATCACTTGACACCTCCATCCCGCTCATGGTACTATCAAACCAAACTAATCTCAAACAAAAAGATTCCACATGAAAAACCCAAACCACCCACCAACACCAACGTCGGACCGCATAGAGGGTCAGATGATGTTTAGCGAAAACGGCGAAATTATCGACAGTCCAGAGCTCACACATGAGCAACAACAAGCTCTCGGTCACGAGACTGTTGAGGACGCTAAAATGGTCGAGCAAATCACCAGCTCCCCAGAGCAAGAAAAAAAGCGCGAAATCATGGTTGCGCTAGAAACTATCGACAAACAAATCAAAGGCAACGTCGCAATTCTCGCCCTTTATCTCACGGACGAAAAAAACGCAGAAGGCGCACATCAAGCGACAATCGACAAGCTCATGCGTCACCAAGACCTCCTCTATCAGCAGCAGGATCTCTTGTTGAGATCAATTGCAGGCGAGTCGGTTGGCTCAGTCTCGGAAGTTCTTTCAGACGTTTCTTCGTCAGTCACTCCAGAAGCAGCAACACCAAAATCCGTCACCGCCGAAAAGCCCGCTACTGCTGAAGTTATCGACCCCCCAAAAGCCACAGCTGCAGAAACTGCTTCATCAGCTCCAGAAAAATATAAGCCTTCCCGCGAGATCGTACTTAGCGACGAACAAAAAGCAAAATTCGAGAAATACGCTGAGGCTGACGCCGATCTCTCTCCTGAGCAACTAAAAAACCGCACTGAGAAAAACACCGAAGCTTGGAGTGCTTACGACAAACTTTCCCATGCAGACCGCTGGAACCTCATCTACGGAAAAGTCGATCTAAAAGGCGCTGACGGCAAATCCATCGACTTCACCAGTGACGCCTTTAAGGACACAGAATTCGGTCGCCTTCTTAGTGAGCGCCGAGACGAATATGCATCCGATCCTAGTACTCTCTCTCGCTACGAAAGCTCCATCAGTTCCAAAGTAATCGATGACCTCCGTGCAAAACTCTCTGGATCCGCCGAGTCTAGCCCCGAAACTGGCGAAAAACCAAAAGACCTCGAAGTCGTCGATCTCACTCCTGCAGACTGGAAATACTACAGCCGCATCGCTGGTATTCGCAAAAACAAATTCTCGCTCGACGACATGGCCGCAATCTGGTTCTCTAAACAAAGCGAAACTGTCCAAGCAGCCATTCATCGCGGCGAAGTTCCTATCCCAGACGAACTAATGGGTAGAAAGTTTAACCGTACTGAACTATTTTATGATGTCGAAGAAAGCATCAGGGACTACCAAGCAGAACAAGATCGTGCGCACTACGCCGAACTCAGCCGCCTTCTCGGCAGAGAAATCAACGAAAGCGACGAAGATGTACTTAATTTTAACGACGACCTCGACGCCATGACGGGCGAGAGACCCAATAACGACAGTGAAGAACTTCCAGTCATCGACCCAATATCCGCTAACCGACCTAACAGTGCCGAAACCACCCCACAAGTCTTTGAATTCCAACCAGGCGTCACTACCTTTGAACAGCTCCCAGCAGATGTCATAGCTAGTATTCGAGTCGGCGAAAACGGCGGGATCACAATAGAAGGATCCTCTGACCTAGAAGCATGGTTTCAAAAAGTCGATCCTCTAAAGTCCAAGCTCGCCACCGAAATCATCAAGCACGTAGCTGGCGGTGACCGAGACGAAGCCATCAAGCTCGTCAGGAGACACATAGACCTCGCTCAGGAACACGCCTCTACTAAAGCCGAACACGAAACCACCCCACAAGTCTTTGAATTCCAACCAGGCGTCACTACCTTTGAACAGCTCCCAGCCGACTTCGTGGATAATATCGTTGTGGGCGATGACGGTACAATTACTATGGATAAATATCCCCAAATAGAGGATTGGTTCAAAAAAGCCGACCCTCTGAGATCTCCACTCGCCACTCAGATTATCAAGGCAGTAGCTGGTGTCGATAGAGACAAAGCTTTTTATCTCGTCACACAGCATATCGCTCACGCCAAAAGAAACATCTCCACTCCAGAATCCTCCGAAACCCAGCCAGCCCCAGTAAATCTCACAGATCTCATCGACAGCCTCAAACACGAAAAAGGCGCTCGTTTAGGAACATCCGACATCGAAAACAACCCAGAACTTCTCGCCATGATCGATTCTCTCTCCGTCACAAAAGCTAGTGGCGGTAAAGTCGAGATTGCTGGCGATCCTACTTTCATGGATTATCTTACTTCTGCTCTTTCCAGCGGTGCCAACGGCAACCCCGACATTCGCGCTATCCAGCAAGTTATCAGTCAGCGCAAAGGCGTGAGTATGAGTAAAATAAAAGGTTGGCATCAAGCCGCATACAGTAGTCGTGCTGACGCAGAGCGCACCGTCGAAAACGCCGACACTCATGAAGACTCATCAGAGCAGGGCGAAGCCAGTGAAACTCTCACCTACGATCCTGATCGCATGGACGACCTCGAGCGCACTCGCGCTGAAATACATATGAAACTTTTTCAAGCAACAGAGAATACCGGAACTGCTCTCACAAAACTACGAGGTATTGACCCTACGAACAAAAAAGAGCTTGCCGCAGCTCAAAAAGAGTATGACGACGCAGTTGCTCACAGAAAGACTCTGAATCAACAATTTAACCAGGCTATGACTAATCTAATCGCTGAATATTCTGGGCTTGGTCCTGACATATCTAGAGAAGATTACACAAAATACTTATCTCGATACGAGAAAGATGATATGCGTCCACAGATTATTGACACTGTAAATAAAATTCGCGAAGAACAAGCCTCTAATCTCTCTGACGCCGCCTAGCTCTAACTACACAATATAGTACTTTTCTAGCACTCCCCACTTGCAAGTGCCAAAAAACCCATGTATAATTATTCTCACTAGCACTCTCGCACCGAGACTGCTTACGTTAATTGCATAATCAAACGGAGGAATAAATGGCAATCAAACCACTTGCAGACAGGGTAGTAGCCCAAAAATCTGCCCCAGAGCAAAAAACCAAATCCGGCATCCTGCTCGGCGAGGCAAAAGAAAAGCCCAACTACGCCGAAGTTACCGCCACAGGTAAAGACGTCAAAGAAATCAAAAAAGGCGACCGCATCCTCTTCCGCGAATATTCCGCCACCGACGTCACTGTCGACGGCAAAGACTACATTGTTATCAAAGAAGAAGACGTCCTCGCGACGCTATAACCCTTAGAAAGGAATTACAAATCATGCCTAAAAAAGTATTTTATGACGCAGACGCCCGCGAGCGAGTTCTCGGCGGTGCAAAAGCCCTCCACGACGCAGTTCGCGTCACTTTCGGCCCTAAAGGCCGTAACGTAGTGATCGAAAAAGCCTACGGCGGCCCGACTATCACTCACGACGGCGTCACAGTAGCCGAAAACGTCGAACTTCCATCCGAAGACGACGAAACTCTCGGTTACAAAGTCGGTGCAGATCTCATCAAAAAAGCTGCGACTAAACTAAACAAAGTTGCAGGCGACGGCACGACCACAGTCACAGTCCTCACTTATCAGATCCTAGCAGAGGCAAACAAGCTCATCGCCGCAGGCCACAACCCCATGGAACTCCGTAAAGGTATCGAGGAAGCAGGCCGCGAGATCATCACTAAACTCGACAAGCTAGCCGAAGACATCTCTGGCAAATCAGACCGCGTAGCAGAGGTAGCCACTATCTCCGCCGGCGACAAAGAAATCGGCACCCTCATCGCAAAAGTCATCGAAAAAATCGGCAAAGACGGCGTCGTCACCGTCGAGCCAGGACAGGGGCTTCAGCTCGAATCAGAGGTTGTCGAGGGCTACTCACTCGACCGCGGCTACGTCTCTTCCTTCTTCGTCACCGATACCACTCGCCAGGAAGCTATCTACGACAAACCTTCCGTCCTCATCACCGACAAAAAAATCTCAGCTATTCAAGATTTCCTTCCTATGCTCGAAAAGCTCGCAGCAGCAGGTAAGAAAGACCTAGTCCTCATCGCCGAAGAAGTCGACGGCGAAGCTCTCAGTGTCCTCGTTCTCAACAAACTCAAAGGCGTCTTCAATACTCTCGCTATCAAAGCCCCAGCCTTCGGCGACCGCCGCAAAGAAATCCTCGAAGACCTCGCCATCCTCACAGGTGCCACAGTCGTCTCTAGCGATCTCGGCATGAACTTCGAAGAATCAGGCCTAGAAGTACTCGGTTCTGCCCGCAAAATCATCTCGACCAAAGACGAGTCGACCATCATCGAGGGCGGTGGCACTAAAAAAGCCATCGAGGACCGAATTAAAGCCATTAAATCCCAAATCGAAACCGCTCCAAGCGAATATGACAAAGAGCAGCTAGAGAAGCGTGCAGCAGCCCTACAGGGCAAAGTCGCCGTCATTAAAGTCGGCGGCGCTACCGAAACCGAAATCGACGAAAAGAAATTCCGCGTCGACGATGCAGTCGCAGCCACAAAAGCCGCGCTCGCAGAAGGAATCGTCCCAGGCGGCGGCGTCACCCTCGTAAACCTCTCCACCGAGATTAAATCAAGCAGTAACCCCGGCAAGCAAATTCTTAAGAACGCCCTCAAAGCCCCATTCCTCAACATCACTGAAAACGCCGGACTCAACTCCCAAGCTCTCCTCGCTCAAATCGAAGCAGGCAAGCCAGGGCAAGGGATTGACGTCATGCACCCTGAAAAAGGTCTCGTCGACATCAAAAAAGCCGGTGTTATCGACCCTGTAAAAGTCACTCGCGAAGCCGTTCAAAACGCAGTATCGATCGCCGCAACAGCGATCACTATGGGCGCTCTCGTCGTCGACATTCCCGAAAAAGATCCACCCGCTCCAGCGGGCGGCGGCATGGGAGGCATGTATTAAAAGCCTAAGCTAAAAATCCTAAAACGCAGAAAGCCGCCCCACAAAGGGCGGTTTTCTTATAGTTAATCATCGACTTATTCTATCTTCGTGTCATAATCCACACCGCTATAATCATAAGCTGTGTTCTCCGCCCGCCATCTGATCACTTTCACTCCGATAAATCCGAAAATCACCATCGCCACTAGCGCGATATACCCGACCATATTCGGCACTGTTTCCATCTCTAGTACTTGAATTATGCTTGCGCCCACCCCGATAACCATCACCATCGTCAAATTCTCAATCGACGAGTTTGTCGCCTCCTGATGTAGCTCCGACAGTAGCGTCAGCGCCGACTCTACGTGATTTTTCGTCATATGCCACAGATTCTCAGAGTAATTCAACGTATCAGTCATCGCCTCATATCGATATTCTAGCGTTTTCAAAAAAGGCGCTAGTCGAGAGTCTTTATGAGCGATCTTCTCCCTAGTAGCGAGATAAGTCCCCATCTGACTCATCCTCGCCTCGATCAGATTTATCGTCTTCGCGTAACTCTCTACTTGCCCTCGTACTTTCGCCACATCCCGTCCTTTTATTTGCTTCTTCTCCTTCACTAGGTCAATTTTCTTCCAAACGATCCTATGGATATTCAAATACCGGTGTAGTTGCGCCTTAAATTCCTTCAAAAAAATCTGCTCTTCGATAAAACTCTTCGTCGTATCCAGCGAAATTCCTCTTCGATTCACGATATAATATCGATCCCCCCGGAACAGCTCGTAGCCGTCTCCTTCGATTTCTAGATACTTCTCAGTCTCAATCATTCCTAAAAATTCTCTAATTTCTTCCCGAGAAGCATCGTCAAACACAAAAAAATACGGATATACAGTCTTTATATTCGCTAGTTCTTTCGGTACAGGCGCACCTAAACTAAACAAGTACGACAGAGCAGGTGAGAACCTCTTCTCGTAGTATTCCGACAAAAACTCCAGATTCTTGTTTAACGTCTCAGGGGTCACTTCCACTGGCTCATCGGCCGAAAGCGTAATCAGACCATCTTCAAATATACTAATACTAATCTTCGCCTCTGTCTTTAGTTCCAATACTTCCATTCCATCAATCTTATATTTCACATCTGTCAGCCCTAAGCCTCTGTGATATTCTTTCAGTTTTTCCGCGTCCAAGTTCAGTTGAGATTTTCCATACCTGAGGAAATCAAAAGCTTCCGATAGGTGTAGCGTTGTCCTCTGAAACCACCCGCCGATAAATATCTTCTCAACAATCATAACCATATTCTATCACTTCTCTATATCATCTCCAAACTAATACCACCTCATTTTCAGAGGTGGTACCAAGGTATCGGTAATTCTACTGTCTCTCTAAATGGTCAATTTCTTTAATGATATCAAGTAGCGCTCGCGCTTTCTTATCTTCATCCTCAATCTGCCTTGCTGCATCAAACGCCAGCTCCACAAGCGACCTGTCATCACTCGAACGAATCGTCAACAAGTAAATTTCAAACCTCTCCTGTGGATTCAAATCTAGCCTGTCCACTAGCGGCTTAAGTTCCATCAATGCACGAGCTTTAACATCTTCCAGTTCTTGGTTCTCAGGCGTCACTACCACCTCAGTATTTAGTGAAAACCCACCGTCTGTCCCTTTTGATTCGGTCACTACTGGAGTCACTTCTACTGCGGCTAATTCAGGCATCACAGGCTCAACAGGAACTTCACCAGCTGCCCCCATAATTTCCGCTCCAGGCACCGCAATTCCTTCTACAGGTGTTTCCATTGAGCCTACCTCCGGTACTATAGGTACTTCACCTACAGCTCCCATCTCGCCACCAACTTCTCCCACTGGCGCAGGCACTTCACCAATCGCACCAAATCCTCCTGTTTCACCACCAGCATCTACTGCCGCTGTCGCATCATCAGCTTGCACTGCTGGTAGCATCCCACCATCCACCACCTCTGTATTTGGTGTTCCACCTTCCAGATCCGCAAGAGCTTGCGCTAACTCTGCATCATGGCCACTTACTTGTTCATCTGGCTGCACTTTCATCTTTCCCACCTTCTTTTTCTTCATTTTGTAATCGCTTTTACTACGATTGTATCATATAATAATAATCACAAGCAATATGTTAGACGATCTCAATATCCTCCAAAAATACGATCCAAAGAGTTTTCTCGCTCGTATCTCCGACGAGTATCTTCAAGCTACTACAAAACTTTCCCTCCATTGCCCCGACCACGATCATCGCGAGATTCGCAGTATTGTCGTTTCTGTTATGGGGACATCTGGTATCTCTGCTCAGATCGTCAAAAACTGGCTCTCCAGTCATCTTACTATTCCGTTTGAGATCATCCAAGAACCAACTCTTCCAGCTGCCGTCGCCCCGCACACTCTTTTCATCGCTCTCAGCTTCTCCGGCGAGACCTCCGAAGTCCTGTCTACTCTCGAGTTTGCTCAATCTACCTCTTCTCAGATCGCCATCATCACCTCGGGCGGACCACTTCTCAAAACCGCTACTGCCTCCGACATCGCCCACGTCAAATTACCAAAAAAACTCCACCCCCAGTTCTCCACTATTGCTGAGGTAAAAGCCCTAACACTCCTCCTCGCACATTTTGACCTAGTCACTCCTGCTCATCTCGACGAAATCACCGCACTTAAGTCTTCTCTTAAGTCCGCTTCAGAGTCTTGGTCTAATTTTTCCGACCTCAGCGAAAACCACGCCAAACAATTCGCCATACTCGCTCACAATCACATGAACATGCTCTTCAGTTCTTGCGCACTCGTTCCTGTTATTCATCGCTGGGCATATCTCTGGAATATCGCCGACCAGCGTACTTTCTACGAGCGCCTTCCTTCCGCTAGTCACCACGAAGCCCCCGACGCCGAGGTTTTCACCACTATCCACGTCACTTCTTCACTCGACACACTTCACACAGTTGATACTTTCCTCGCCCATACAAAAACCCTCAAAAAACACAAAACCTCCCCGCTCACCATTTCGCTTCACGGCGAAACTTTCCTCGCCCAAGCCCTCTGGGGCGTTATCCTCGGCGACTTTATCGCCATCTATCTCGCCACCCTCAACAAAACCAAATTCCGCCCCTAGTCATCAAACATAGTCAAGCCCTAAAAACCACAACATCTTTCCACTTCTCGCGACAACTCACTCATGCTAAACTACAATTCTGCTCGGGCGAAAGAGCAACAGAAATCTTTTCCAAAAAAGGAGAGACGCACCTTGAAAACCAAATTTACCAAGAATCTTACTTTTATTCTCGCGCTCGTCATGATGTTCTCCGCAATCGTACCTACGAGTGCTGCAGCGCAATTGACGGAGTTTGAGAGTATTGAATATGTTGAGGCTCACAGTGTAAGCAACTTTTAGAAAATCACTCCACAGCCAATATAGTGCGCCCTGGAGAGCGACACGTTAGGATTGAGTTAGGACCGTGGCATGGCAACGTAACTTCATTCATGATTTCTGCTGTGCCTAGCAGCTGTCCTCAGCCTGGCTGGCTTCCGGGTCGTGGAAGAACTATTACAGTACCAAACGTCCCACAAGGTGGTAGAATAGTAACAATTACAGCAGTATATCGCAGGCAGGGGTCAAATCTGATTCATCAAGTTGTTAGAAATGTTTGGGTTGAACATGGAGTTTGGTCAACTATTCAAATATAAACTTCTGTAATATACTCAAGCTATAAAATACTGAAGTGACTCTTCGCCCGAGCACTTCAATGAATTTATTAATTAAGACAAGGAAAAAACACATGAAATCCCAAATTAAAAATCTCAAAATAGCCCTCGCGATCCTTACTGTAGTAAACTTATCTCTCTTTGTGGTAGGATTCATAATCGTATTCCAGTTAGACTCATCAGTCAACGCCAATCTAAATCATCACATCGAGACCACGTTCAACAGTAATAGGGACTTTGAAAACGTAATCTTTGAACTCGAAGCCTCTGGCATACTGGAATCATCTAGATTCATTCACGACAAAGAGGATTGTCAATATTTCATAGAAGAACGATGCGATGAGAGTATGAGCCAGGAGGAATGTAAGTACGAGCTTCCACGAGAGTGCACCCGTTTCATCGAGGCAGAGTAGACGAGGTACACCACGCTAATTTAAAAAACAAGAGCAAAGCGTCACAACAAAAAACAAAAAAAAGACCGCCCGCGCGGTCTTTTATATTATCGATAATGCCGTAGCGACTCGATCGGATTTTTCCGACTCGCTTTCAGGGCAGGGTAGCAGCCAAACACTGCGCCAATCGCCACTGCGATCAGTCCCGCAACCATCAAAATCTCACCTGTAATCACCGGTCTAAATGGCGTAAACAGGCTCGCCCCAAAGGCAAACGCATACCCAAACAGCAGTCCCAAAAGCCCCCCCAGCAAACTCAAAATCAGCGCCTCAAACAAAAACTGCATCAAAACATGCCCGTTCGTAGCCCCCACCGCTTTTTTAATTCCGATCTCGTGCGTCCGCTCCGCCACGCTCACCAACATAATATTCATCACTCCAATTCCCCCCACTACCAGACTCACTCCTGCCACCATTGCGAGCATCGTCGACACGATACTGATCAAATCTTCCGCAGGATGTCCGATATCCGCACCATACCTCACCGAAAAATCCCGCTGGTCATAGCGACTCTCCATCATTCGATCAGTAATTTCTCGTGCTATCCCAGACAATGACTCGCGATTTTCTGTCCTTACGCTGATCTGTTGTATTTGTAAATTCGGCCACATCTCTCTCGCATGTCCCATACTGACTATCATCGCGTTATCAAAATCCACATTATTATAATTAATCGGCTCATTCAGCTCACTAATCAACCCTACAACTACAAACACTTCATCACGCACACCTACAGTTCTCCCGATTGCATCCGAAGCTGTACCGAACAGATCCAACGCTAAACTATGTCCAATCACCGCCGTCCTTCCCGTTAGTTCGCTATCCAAAAAATGTCCATCTCTCATTGGAAACTGTACGATGTCATTCAGATCGCTCGTCACTCCCACCACAGTCACCGCCTCCACTTCGTGTTCGCCCCTGAGGTTCACCTCCACAATTGCCAGCGGTGAAACAAAATCCACCCCGTCAAGTTTTCGGATCACCTCCACATCTATCTCTGTCAAACTACTCCCTACGTGAGTTTGAGTTGTCGCTATTTGTGCAAACACATTTCGATCACCCACTCCACGACCTGTTTCTGGTCGCACCACTATAATGTTTCCACCCGCCGTCTCGATCTGCTCCTCGACTAGCATCTGCACTCCACCCGACAGCGCCAAAACCATTACGACACTTGTTACTCCGATAGCAATCCCCAACACAGTTAGGAGAGATCGCATACGATTTGCACTTAGCGTATCCATTGCATTCTTTAAATGATTCCCAATCAACAGCCTCATCAGTCCTCCTTCACCTCGATTTTTGCCTTCTTCACCTTAGTTCCAGTCTTCTTTTCGGATTTCTTCCCGCGCTCTTTCGTCCTGCGTCGCGACTTTTTCACCACCGTTTCAGCTTTCGGTACAGGCGATTCTTTATCCACCACCGTCTTCAGATCCGTAAATATCGTCCCATCTAACATATTTATCACCCTCGTCGCATAAGTCGTCAAATTCGCATTATGCGTCACCATGATGATCGTATTTCCTTGCGAATGAATCTCCTTTAGCTCTTCCATCACGATATGACTACTCCTAGAATCCAAATTTCCCGTCGGTTCATCCGCAAGAATAACCGAAGGCGAATTCACTAAACTCCGCGCAATCGCCACCCTCTGCTGCTGCCCGCCCGACAGTTGATGCGGCATATAAAACTCCCGCTCGTTCAGATGAAACCGCCCCAAAATCTTACTAGCAATCTTATGTCGTCTCGTCTTCCCAAACCCACAGTAAACCAGCGGCAACGCCACGTTATCAATCACTGGCATCCCAGGGATCAAATTAAAGCTCTGAAAAATAAATCCAATCTTACTAGACCTCAATCGCGCTTGGCGTCTACGCGAAATCTTCTCCACACTCGCCCCATCGAAGTGATACTCTCCACTCGTCGGCCGATCCAAAAGCCCAATCATATTGAGAAGTGTCGTCTTCCCGCATCCACTTGGTCCCATAATCACCACAAATTCCCCGCTCTTGATCGTCAAGTTCAAATCTTTCAGCGCAAAATATTCCGCATCCCCTACGCCATAGCGTTTCGTGAGCGACTTCAATTTAATGATGTCTTTACTACCCCTAGTCATATGAACTAATTATAGGCATCCCACGCCCAATAAACAACCCCCTAATAAACCTCATTTCAAATAAAATCCCCCAGCAAGCGCCGGGGGTTTAAACTTTTTTGACTAATCTTATCTCGGTGCATCCTTTTGTTTTAACCATATAATGATTTCAGGTAGTACTCTATCGGAGAAATAGAAGCCCACCACATCCGACTGCACATGATGACGATCAGGAAGATCAACTTCCTCAACAGCCGCCTGCAAGATCACATCATCTTCACGCATATACAGTAAAGTCTCCGCCGCAACAGTCAATAAGAAACTCATATCGCGCTCGTCATCATCAGGACTATACCCAAAGTCTCCAGAGATCGCCGCAAAGATAATCCCCTTCGCGTTTTTCAACACCAAAACTTTCGCTCCACTAACGCAGTAGATACCAGACTTGAGGTCTTTTCTCGTCTTTAGTGAACTGATTGCCACTGTACAGGACCACCTACTGGACACCACATCCTCATTAATTCCACCAGGCAGATCAAATGTCAGATGAACTCTCTCAGTCTTGCCGACTTTCGTGGTCATATGAAAAGTGCCTTTCTGTCCGTTGTCATGATGTAATTCCGCAGACAATATCGCTGCGACCACATCCGCTTCATACGGACTCATTACACAGTTTCCTTTACTGTCTCCACGATAATTGACCAGCTGCCCACTTGCTAATACCATTAAGATCCCTCCTAGAAGTCAAAAGTGTGTAAAAGTTCCAAAGCTCGCCAGAGCTACTCTCGCGAACTCTCATGTCACACATTATATCATGATTCAACACGGCATCAACCCAACAAACACCTAATGTTATATTGACTTGTAGAGATAAATATGATACAGTACTATCAGAGTATGGTCATTTTATCATAGGTATGGGCAATTAAGCTCGCTTAATTGTTTGACCTGAAATTGATCCACTAGTATCTTTGAAATTTGGTTACTTAAATCCATAAAATTACAGAAGGGAAGTGATCCGTGTGGCGGTTAAGACGCTACGTACTATTGAGTCACGCATACATCAGGGAGATTGCTTAGCAGCTCTCGATGCCGCTCGTGTCAAGGGCGCGGACAAAGCTCTCGTCATCATGGCGAGTGGTCTTGGTAAAACAATCACCGCAATTTTAGACGCAAAGAAGTTTATCGAACAACATGGCGGCAGAGTTCTCTGCCTATGTCACCGCAACGACATTCTCGACCAGTTAAAAGTTGAGTTTCAAGATGTCATGGAGGCACTAGGTAGCGAATACAGCTACGGCATGTACAACGGAAACGAGAAGCAAGACACAGTCTGTGGTAAAAAAGGTGGCGAAAAGGTAGATTTTCTTTTCGCTAGCTTTCAAACTATGGCTGACGACATGCGTCGCAGTGAGTTCGCAAGAAACGAGTTTACGTACATAATCGTAGATGAAGCTCATCACGCTCCAGCGCGAACGTTCTATAAGACTCTGAAGCACTTCACGCCGAAGTTTCTCCTAGGTATGACAGCAACTCCGGACCGCAAAGACAACGCAGATCTGAACGCTATCTTCGGCAAAACTGTTTTCGAGTTACGCTTCCCAGAAGCAGTAGCCAGAAAGTTGCTAGTGAAACCGAAGGTAAGACTATTGATGGACGAAGTCGCAAAGCTCGGCGAGATCTACTGGAAAGAAGCAAAGAAAAAGATCTCAGCAAGCGAGCTAAACAAACGCATGTTTGCTAGAATTCGCGACGAAGCAATCATCAGGCTCATTCACGAAGAAGTCGCCATGGCGGAAATTTCAGACCCGCGCACAGTCATTTACTGCCGAGGAGTTAAGCACGCTGAGAATATCGCCGCCCTTATCGACGGCGCAGTTCTGTTTCACAGCTACTACCGACCAGAGCGAGAAGATCAACCAGCCTACACCCAAAAAGACGCCGCAGAAAACTTGCAAGCGTTTCGGGAGGGTAGGGCGAAGACAATTGTGGCAATCGACAAGCTTAACGAAGGCATAGATGTACCTGCGATAAACGTCATGGTAAATCTGCGCCAGCTCGGATCTCGAATTCCTGCTGAACAGCAATTCGGGCGAGGTTTGAGGCTATATCCAGGCAAAGAGTTCGTTCTAATCCTAGATTTTGTCGCAAACTGCCAACGCCTGAAGATGTACTGGGAAATGGATAGAGATATCAGAGAATTCCAACAAAAAATCCACCCCGACGACCTAAAAATCCCAGGCGGCGGAAGCAGCAACAGAAATGACGTCTCCGGCCTAGACATCAGCACAAACGATCCAAACTTTCAACGCGAAGACCTCGATCTTATGACCGTCATTACCGAAATAATCGCGATGACCGAGCCATACACTCGTGATCAGCTCATTCTGCAATTACAACAAAAGGCTAAATTGCTCGGAAGAACACCGACAATGAAAGAAGTTGACGCAGACCCATCTATGGCTAGCTGCACTACACTTCAATTTGTCTTTGGCTCATATAATGCTGCCTGCAGAGCAGCTGGACTAGAGCCAAACAGAGAATATATCTACTCCGCTGAAGAGCCAAGTCAGATACTAGATGCGTTTATAGATTGGTCTATTAGAAACAACGGCAAGACTCCAAGGGCTGCAGATCTTCATGCCGACCCAACAATGCCGAGCGCTGCACTATGCAAGAAGGTTTTTGGTTCGCTTGCCGCTACATGCAGGGCAGCTAAGCTAGTGGTCAATAAATACAGCACAAGATACACTCATAAAATGGTAGTTGATATGATTCAGGATTGGCAGATCAGAAACAATAACAAGACGCCATCGAAAACAGATTTTGAATCAGATCAGTCGCTACCATCACCTATTGTGTGTGTTAATTTGTTCGGCAGTATTCCCGCTGCGCAGAAAGCCGCAGGGTGTATATCGAATCCCACCCCACCAAGTTATACAGACGAACAGCTTGAGTCACTGCTATACGACTGCTCGGTTCGTAACGCCGGAAGGGTGCCTACACAAAAAGAAGTTGACGCAGACCCACTTATGCCAAGTGCTAGTGTATATATTCGACGCTATGGCAAGTTTTCCTTAGCTCAAATTGCAGCAGGTCTTCGACCTAATCAAGTAGGTGGCAATAGAAGAAAGAAGAAAGTAACCAAACAAAAAGCCGACGAGTAAAATCGTCGGTTTTTAATTTCCCAAAATCGTGGCGGAGAGGATGGGATTCGAACCCACGGTACGGTTTCCCGCACACACGCTTTCCAAGCGTGCTCCTTAAACCACTCGGACACCTCTCCAGCTCATAACAGTTTAGCAAAACATCGCCCAGCCGCCTAGCTCCCTCTGCGCATCACCCCAAATTAAAACCGCCGAACTCCAAAGAGTCCAGCGGTTCTCTAGATTTCGACAAGAAAAGATCAAGCAAAAGCCAAATACGTCACGAGGTTACATAGGGAGCTTAATCTTCATCGTTGCTTCCACCCATATACGGTGGCGGCACGCTACCCTCGTCGCCCGATCCAGTAGCAGTACTCATTTGATATAAGCGCAGTATTTGTGGCGTCACCCAGTCTTCTTTACAAAAAGCCTCCGTATAATCCAACTCTTGCTCTAAAGCTATACCGATCGCTGACTCGGCCGTATCATGCGCCTCCTCGTGCGCACAATCGGCACTAACCACTGCGAAAATATCCCACTTCTTGTCTGATTCGCAGATTGCGATGGCAAGTGCCATCACTAACACGATATTCATCTGCGCAGACATGCCGGCGCAAGCGATAATCAAGTCTTCGCCATCTGGTGTATTGAGTCGAATCGCCCCAGGTATATTTTCTCTTGTTTCGCCGACGGCGACGTCAGCAATACATTGCAGTTCTGGCTGTTGGATTAAATAGTCCAAGTTGTCCTCCACTCGACCGTCGTTGCAGCCATCACCGATATCAAAGGAAAAAGCTTCCTTATATTTTTCCGTCTGCCGATCCAGATAGTAGACAGCCATTTGGCCGCTACTAGTTTCGTTCAAGCCTTGCACTATTGCCGTTTGAGCCACGTACGACAGACCTATACAGAGAGTCTGTTCCGGTACGGGCGCTTTCAGGTTGTACGTAACATTCCCTAACATTAATCCTGAAGTCTTCATAATTTATTACCCTTTTCTGCGGCAGAATTTTTCCCTTTTCGAGAAACCGCAGTCCAGTTTATGTTAATCAACAAAAACCATACTGCGACCTCGAAACTCTCCAAATTCCCTTGTCAAAATCTATAAAAGTACAAAAAACTGCCAACTGGCAGAAACTCCTCACAATTTTATCATATCCACTATTCGCGTCAACTCCGCATAACACTCTAAATCCCCAAATTAAAACCGCCGAACTCCAAAGAACTCGCACCCATCACCACCTCCCGCCCCACCATTGCCTGTGGCTCTTTTTGTGTTGCGAATCCTCGTCGTCTTCACGCTCTTGATCTTCTGCCGCCTGCAACCTCAGTAGTTTTCCACGCTTATACAGCCACGGCCTCCCCCAGTGGAATAGAATATAAATTATCCCTCCGATCAGTGCTGCCCCGCTGATCATCCCAAATCCCCAGAAAACATCCAGTCGCCCCGCGATCTCTCCAAAAACCAGCCCCGCCACCGAAAACCCCACCATTCCGAACAGCGTACAAAACGACGCAATCGTCGTCCGGTATTTTGTCCGTGCATATTTGTGGATGATCGCCGCCGTAAACGGATACGAAATCCCCGTCACGAACACACTCACGATCAACAACACAAACCCTACGTGATTCTGTAACAACGCCGCCCCCAGCCCTAAAACCCCTGTCGCCATGATCAGCCCTATGTATAGTTTGCTAAATTTCCGCGTCCTCGTATATCGATACACCACGAACTGCGGAAATCCTTCCGCCACCGCAAACACCAGCGCTACCAGTCCAAATATCTCCAGTGACATATTGATCGCCATTCCATACGGCTGGTAAAAAACCCACATAATCAAATTCATCGCATGGATAATTGTGTTGAAATAAATCACTTTCATGATACTCTTGCTCGAAATCACCTCCGTCCACGACGCTTTCAGATGACGCAGTGTCTGATTAACTTTTGGTGCTTTGTTAGGTAGCGCTTTATCAATGAACTTCCGTGCGACCCAGAAATGTATCAAGAAGATCGGCAGCCTCGCGATCAGTAGCCATTGAATAGGCATCCCGCCTGCTGCCAAAAACGCTCCCAATACCGACGCCGCTCCGAAGACCCCCAGTCCCATCGCATTATATGTCGCGATAAACTTCGGATAATATCCCGTTTTGCCTTCTTTTTTCAAACTATCATAGACCAGCGACGTATCTGAATCGCTAAACAGCGCATTCGCAATCCCGTCTAGCAGTGCCGCCAAAATCATCGCAGGCATCGTCGCCCCGAAAGCAATAATTCCGATCGCCACAAACACCAAAATTCTACTCAGTTGTACCGAAAACCTCCGCCCAAACCTATCTGCAAATATACCACTCGGGATTTCCAACACTGCCTGGCTCAGCCGTACGACCGATTGGAAAATCGCAAAATCCGCCACTGAAAAACCTTTGTCCATCATGAAAAACACACCAAAAACCGCGCCACTAAAAGATAGCTGCCTCAAACAGTTCATGAAAATCGCTAATCGCGCATTCCTCATATGCTAAATTGTACCACTATTCACTTTTCCCGCCAGTCGCGCTACTAAAACCCCATATTTAGCGCATTCTACAACACCCACACCCCACATTTAGTGCTACAATAAGCGTAAACATGGAGGTAGTCATGCAAAAAACAAAAACCAGTTCAACATGCCCGGTCGGTTTCGACAACAAAAAATACATCAAACTCCAATCCGCCGCCATCAACGACCGCATCAAATCATTTGACGGTGGTAAACTCTACCTCGAATTTGGTGGCAAAATCCTCGACGACCTCCATGCCTCTCGCTCTCTCCCAGGTTTCGACCCCAGCGCAAAAATCGAAATCCTCAAGCGCCTCAAAGATCAAACAGAGGTTATTTTTTGCATTTCCGCCCGCGACATTGAAAAGAAAAAAATCCGCGCCGATTACGGCATTAGTTACGAGGCTGAACTCCTCCGTCTTATCGACCACCTCGCCACCCTCGGCCTTCCCACGATCGCCGTTGCTATTACTTGCTACACAGACCAGCCTAGCGCCCTCAAATTCAAAAAACAACTCGAGCACCGCGGCATCAAATCCTACCTCCACACTCTCACAAAAGGCTACCCGACCGATGTCGACACGATCGTAAGCGAAGAGGGTTACGGCGCTCAGGAATACATCAAAACCACCAAACCTCTCATCGTTGTCGCCGCTCCAGGCCCGAACTCAGGCAAGCTCGCCACTTGTCTCTCTCAGCTCTACCATGACCACCAGCACGGCATCAAATCAGGCTACGCAAAATACGAACTACTCCCCGTCTGGGATCTCTCAACTAAACACCCCGTCAACCTCGCCTACGAAGCTTCCACTGCCGACATCGGCGACGTCAACATGATCGACAATTTTCACCTCGAGAAATACGACATCGTCGCCACCAGCTACAACCGTGACCTCGCCGTTTTCCCCGTCCTCAAAAACATCCTACATCGCATCGTCGGCGACGATATTTACTATTCGCCTACCGACATGGGTATTAATATGGCAGGGAAGTGCATTATAGATGAAAAAATTGTCCTCGAAGCAAACAAAAAAGAAATCACCCGCCGTTATCTCGACAGTCTCTGTGATTACCGCAATGGCATTTATGGAATCGAAGTTCCTAACCGCCTTAAATCCCTTATGGACGAAATCGGTGTCACTGTCGAGGATCGCGGCGTCGTCCTTGTCGCCCAAAAAACCAAAGAAATCAAAGGCTCAAACGTTGTCGCTATCGAATATCCTCCAGGGCAATTCGTCACTGGTCGCGACACAGATGTCCTCACCGCCCCCGCTGCCGCCGTCATCAACACTCTCAAATATATCGCAGGTATCGACGACGAGGTTCACCTCCTCTCACCAGAAAAACTTAATTCTCTCCTTCAGATGAAGCAGATCGTCTACGGTGTTACTCGCCTCAACCTCTCCGACGTCCTCACCTCTCTCGCCGTCAGTCAAAACAACAACCCCACCATCCAGCAGGCCCTCTCACACCTCCCCGAACTCAAAAACCTCGAAGCCCACTCCACCGTCATGCTTCCACCCGCCGAAATCGACTCGCTGAAAAAACTCGGCATCCACATCACTTGCACCGACACCTTCACCTACTAGCATTTCCTCGCAAATCCAGTACAATAACCTCCAGCAGTCCGCATCAGGGCAAAGCAACTTATAGGAGGTTCAAATGTCAAACCAGTTATCCTACAAACGCGTCTTACTCAAATTATCAGGAGAACAACTCGGTCGCGTCGCCATCGACCCAGAAACAGGCAATGAAATCCAAGTCGGATTCGACGCCGAGCGCGCCCGCTGGATCGCAGGCGAAGTCAAAAAACTCATCGACCAACAAATCCAGATCGTCATCACCGTTGGCGGCGGCAACTTCGTACGCGGCGCCGACGTCACTTGCGACCTCATTAGCCCCACTGAAGGCGACGAGGCGGGCATCCTCGCCACCGTCCTAAACGCTACCCTCCTCGGCAACGTTTTCGCCCACTCAGGCATCCCCGTTCGCGCCACCAGCAAAATCGACATCCCTGCTTTTATCGACCGCTACACTTACCGCCGCACTATCCACGACCTCGAGCAAAAGGGCAGGGTAGTCATCATCGGCGGCGGTTCTGGTCAGACTGGCTTCACTTCCGACATGGGCGCCCTCAACGCCGCCACGACTCTCGGCTGTGATCTCGTCATAAAAGCCACAAAAGTCGACGGCGTCTACGATTCCGACCCTGTCAAAAACCCTTCAGCTATGAAGTTCGCTTCTCTCGATTATCACACCGCCATCACCGACCCTGCCATCCGCGTCATGGACAAGGCCGCCCTCGGCATGGCCGCCGAGCACAACATCCCTATCATCGTCCTCGAACTTACCAAAGAAAACAATATCCTAAATGCCGCCCTTGGCAAATCCATCGGCACGATCGTCCAGTAAACATCACATACTTGACCGATCAACAAATTTAACTCACAACTATTGACTTTTCATTACGCTTGTGCTATATTGAAAACGTGAGTTGATCTAAAATCACCTCACTGCACCTTTTTATCATCATCTTACCTATCGAATCCAGTTTGTTCTGTGATTCTCCTTTGTCGCCACCCAGCGAGCAGGTTGCTGAGTTGATTTCTACTCCAGAAGTCATCTTTTCAACCTGCTCACCTAGAGCGAATGGTTACAAATCTTTCGCGCTCAGCGCGACATTTATAAAAAGGAGAAATTATCATGAAAAAAACAAACAGCGGATTCGTCCAAAACAACCCAGACGCAATCGTCGTCAACCCAGACGCAAAAAAAGTCAGCCATAATCGGTTGTCCGAACGCCTTGCAGTCATGCAACACCAGCTCAACGACAGTCCTCATATCTGGAGAGAAGAAGGAACAAAGAACTTTCTCCAAGATGCAGCCACAAAGTTCCTTAGACAACATGGCTTCGACGCCACAGGCCGGGCTATTGCGTAGATTTAGTAAGATGATGACCCTTAGGGGCCCTTAGCTGATCGATTTATCGACTCAAGCGGGGCCCCTTCTCCTTTTTCAAACAGCTCCTGTCAGATAAAAAACTACCCGCCACATAGTGGCGGGCTTTAACGTTTGGGGCTCTTAGCCCGGTTTAGGTATTAGTTTGTGTGGAGAGATGATCCCTGATCACTACCTTATTATTTTCTGCCCAGTCGGGATGGCGTGGTTCAGGGTCAGATCTCATCGCTCGGACTGCCTCGTGTAGAGTGACATCATTGTTCATGAAGTCTGCGATGGCATAGCTGAAAATCGTTTCCAGCGAAGCCATACTTAGAGTAGACTTCTTGCTTTTGCGATTATAGTACGCGCCTGCAAGTACTCCATTAGTTGTGCGTGCATAGATGAGAGTAGAGTGATTATCTCGGAGAATTAAGTACCCTTCGTCGCCAATGTCAGCAACAAAGTCATCCAAAAGCTTACTTAATTGCGTGAGCTGATCCCTATCTTCATCACGAGGTTCACCTACTGCTAAACCTCTAAACAAATCAAGCACGCTACCATTAGCATATTCGCGAACAATTGCTAGGCCGCTGCTTGGCATATTTAATGCTTCGCACATGCGATAGAGCAAGGTGCTGATGTCTTCAGAGACGGTTGTAGTCGTTTTTCTTAGCGTATTACCGTCAATACCTGAATAGGTAAACCATTTAACTATACCCATAAGCTGCCTCCTTCATAATATATTCAAATAGAATTTGTGAAGAACCTCAACATAATACCACAAACTCACAAATAATGCAAGCATTTCCGTCTATATCTTCCGTAGATCTGCTACAATATACTATATGGAACAAATATCATCACAACTCACCCAAATCATCTCTAAAGAGTTTGATCTTGAAATCCGTCCAGCCATCACCATCCCCGACCCCAAATTCGGCGACTTCGCGACCAATGTCGCTCTCCAAATCGCTAAACCTCTCGGCAAGAACCCCCGCGAAATCGCCCAAACCATCGCCGACCAACTCCCAGACGCTACCGTGGCAGGCCCCGGCTTCATCAATATCCGTCTTCCCGACACTGAGCTTCTCGCTACTCTCGACTCCATAAACTCTGACCCAAATTTCGGTGCCTCCAAAATCTACGACAAAAAAATCGTCGTCACCGAATACTCCGATCCAAACCCTTTCAAGGTCCTCCACATCGGCCATCTCTACACTTCTGTTGTCGGCGACGCCATGTCTAATCTCATCGAAGCCGCAGGCGGTACCACCCACCGCGTCAACTTCGGTGGCGACGTTGGCCTTCATGTCGCAAAAGCCATGTGGGGCATCATCCAGCACTTCGGCGGCGAACATCCCGAAAAACTCACCAACATTCCAGAGAGCGAACACATGGATTTTATCTCTGCTCGTTACGTTGAGGGAAACAAAGCTTACGAGGAAAACCCCGCCGCAAAAGCCGAAATCGTCGCCACCAACAAGCGCATCTACGCCCTCTTCGATCAACTCGATTCTCCCGAAACTCTCGGCTCAAAGTCCCCAGAAGGCACAATTATTGCCCAGAAGCGTGCGAAACAATCTATTCAGGCGGGTAAGACTAGGGCTAGCGCCCCGGAGCGCACGCCTGAAGAGATTGTTGACGCGAGCGACACAGTTGATCCGTTTGCGACTATTTACTGGACTTGTCGCCAGTGGTCATATGACTATTTCGACCAATTCTACGCCTCTATCGGCGTCAAATTCGAGAAATACTATCCCGAATCCGCCACTGCCCAAATCGGCCTCAAAACCGTCAAAGAACAACTCAAAAACGGCGTCTACGAAGAATCAAACGGCGCTATCATCTTCGATGGCGAAAAACACGACCTCCACACCCGCGTCTTCATCAATTCCGAGGGACTTCCTACCTACGAAGCCAAAGATCTCGGCCTCTCCCTCGCAAAAGCCCGCGATTACAATTTCGACAAATCCATCATTATCACCGGCAACGACATCACCGAATACATGAAAGTCCTGCTTAAATCCATCGAGCAATTCCGCCCCGACCTCAGTAGCAAAACCCTCCATCTTACTCACGGCATGGTTAAACTTGCCGGCGGCGTCAAACAATCCAGCCGCCTAGGTAATTTCGTAAAAGCCGTCGACACGATCGATATCACCAAAAAAGTCCTAGAAAAAGAACAGGGCAGTGCAGACCCAGAGATCGTCCTCGGCGCCATTAAGTACGCCTTCCTCAAAAACTCCGTCGGCCCCGACATCATCTTCGACCCAGAAACTTCCGTCTCTCTCCAGGGCAACTCCGGCCCCTACCTCCAGTATTCCCTCACGAGGGCTAAGTCTATCTTAAGGTCACTTGGAGGAGCTAGCCCGACGACCGCTGCGCCCCGACCATCTTCCGATAGAGGCTCTCCGAAGAATGACGATTCTCGGAGTGAGGAAGGGATGTCCACCCGTAACGACGGGATGGACTCCATTCCGTACTCTGAGGAAGTTCGGTCGGGTCAGCAGGCGACAGAAAGCGATCTCGACACTCACGAACGCGCCCTCCTGAAAAAACTCTCCGACTACTCATATATCCTCGAAAAATCCACCTCCGACCTCGCTCCACACCACCTCTGTGCCTACCTCTACGAACTCGCCCAGACCTTCAACCGTTTCTACGAAAACGCAAAAGTCGCAGGCGACCCTCGCGAAGTCATCCGCACCCGCCTAGTCCGAGCTTACGCCCACATCCTCTCTCGCGCCCTCATCACTCTCGGTATCCCCACCCCAGACAAAATGTAATTCCGCCCCATATCTGCTACAATAACCCCATGACAAAACCAAAAGCCACCCTCCTCTGGATGGATTGCGAAATGACAGGCTTCGACCCTGTCAAAGACCGCATCCTCGAGGTCGCCTGTATCGCCACCGACTTCGACCTTGTCGAGATCGCCACCTACCAAGCCTCCGTAAAAGTTCCAAAAACCCTCATGACACGCCGCATGATCGGCGATTTCTGGGAAAAATTCAGCACTGTCCGCGACGCCCTCATCGCGAACTCAGTAGAGCAGGGCAGACCGACCAAATCTATCGAGAGTGACCTCCTCAAATTCCTCGACGATCATTTCGATTCCAAACAGCCTACCTATCTCGCAGGCAATTCCATCCATCACGACCGCAAATTCGTCGCCCACGAGTGGCCCACTCTCGACGCCCGCCTCCATTACCGCATGCTCGACGTCTCCGCCTGGAAAATCATCTTCGAACAGTACCGCCAGAAATTCACTAAACCCGAATCTCACCGCGCCCTCGAAGACATTCGCGGCTCCATCGAAGAACTCAAATTCTACCTGAAAGGACTCAAATGAACCAACAACAAGCCCACGAATTTATCGCCAACCTCGGCGAACACACCATCGACACCGAGTCTCACGAAAATCTCATCCTCTTCAAAACTCCCGCTGACCAGATTTTCGCTATCATTCACACCGATTCCGACCCTCTCCGTATCGAAGCTAAATGCGACCGCCAGCTCGCCAAGCTCCTCCGTGAACGCTACGAATCCGTCCTCGCCAGCAACAACATGGACAAAAAATCCTGGAACGAAATCATCTGCGCAGGACAACTCTCAGACGAAGAAATTCAAGATCTCCTCCGCCTCAGCTATAATCTCGTCACCAGCCCCGACTCTCAGTCTTCCTAGCGCTTACTCAACAAGCTCAAATTGATCTCTAATCATCTCTAGCGAATAATGAATCCTAGCGAGGATAGTTGCATACGCTGGTCTGCTGCCCTCTGCACTGCCATGTACTTCCTCAATCATATTCATAAGTACCGTCAACTCAAACACTAACTGCTGCGGATACATCTGATCGAAGTTCGCCATCATCCTCGCCTGCCTAAAGTCTTCTCGCAGATCTAGAGCATATTCAAGCTCACTCATCCGCACCCGTTCACTAATCGCGCCTACATCAATATGCGCCCGCAGGTCCGTGAGAAACGTCGACATTTGAGTGATTAGACTTGCGGTCGCCGCATCCGCCAGATTGTCTCGTACGTGCATTCTTTGCGCTGTCAGCTCCCGCTGCAAATTCTCCATCCTCAAAAACAGCCGCTCATCCAGCTCTCTCAGTCGCGCCCTTTCTTGCTGTAGTACATTTGACACGAGTGTAACCCCAATTATCAGCGCAAAAACCCCACCCACGATAGGTAAAATCACCTTCATATTCGTCGGCAGCGTAAACCCTTTTTTCTGCTCCTGTGGCGCGATCTGATTCAAGTAATCAATTCCCAGTCTCTGCTCTTCACTATTCATGTATCCATTTAATCACAACCACTACCCTTACATCAAGCTCACGTTTCCTCAGATCACCATATCAATGTATAATCAAGTCATGAACGACGCCCGCGACGAAATTAAATCCCGCCTCTCAGTTGAAGACGTCATCGGCGGCTACCTCGAACTCAAAAGAGCAGGGCGCAACCTCAAAGCCCTCAGCCCCTTCACTGCCGAAAAAACCCCCAGCTTCATGGTTAGCCCCGAAAAAGGCATTTGGCACGATTTCTCATCAAACAAAGGCGGCGACATTTTCACTTTTGTCATGGAAGTAGAGGGGATGACTTTCCGCGAAGCTCTCGAAAATCTCGCCAACAAAGCCGGCGTTGATCTTTCCATGTACCAAACATCCTCAAACCAATCCCTCGCCAAGCGCAAAAAACACCTCCTCGAAATCCTCGCCATCGCCGAAAAATACTTCCAGCTCACCCTCACAAAAAACCGCCACGCCCTTGAATACATTTTTTATACACGCAACATCAACAGAGCTACAGCCGAAGAATTCCGCATCGGCTACGCCCCCGACTCAGGCCGCGCCCTCGTCGACTTCCTCCTGAGTAAAAAATTTACCCAAAAAGACCTCGCAGACGTCGGCCTCACTAACCGTTTCGGCGGCGATCTTTTCAAAGCCCGCGTCGTCGTCCCGCTCATGGACCCAACAGGCCAAACCATTGGCTTCACTGGTCGCGCACTCGTCGACGAGCCTAATTCTCCCAAATACCTCAACACCCCTCAGACTCTCCTCTACGATAAGTCCCGCCACGTCTTCGGCCTTTCACAAGCAAAAGACACGATTAGAAAATCCGACCACGCCATCCTCGTAGAGGGAAATCTCGACGTCATCTCCTCTCACCAGGCTGCCGTCAAAAACACCGTGGCGACAGCCGGCACCGCCATGACCGAACACCACCTCAAGTCCATCTCGCGCTTCTCACCCAACATCCGCCTCGCTTTCGACGGTGACTCCGCCGGCCTAAAAGCCACCGAACGCGCCATCGAAATCGCCCAAAAAATCTCCATCGACCTCTCCATTATTCACGATCTCGACGACGCGAAAGATCCCGACGAGCTCATCCGTCGCGACCCCGTCCTCTGGCAGCAGGCCGTCACTAATTTTCAGCCCGCCATCGACTGGGTCCTCGCTCAGTACGAATCTAAACTCGACCTCCACAGCGCTCCAGGTAAGCGCGAATTCAGCACCATCGCACTCAAACTCATCAACCAAATCACCGATCCTGTCGAACGCGACCACTACATCCAACTCGTCTCTGAAAAACTCAACTCCAGCCTCGACGCCCTCAATTTAAAATCCGCCAAATCCGCCAAAAACCAGCCCACTCCCCGCAAAAAACCCATCAAAACCCAGCCCAAAAACCTTACACCCTCCGAGGCGATGCTCGCCACTCAGGACACGATCCTTGCCCTCGCTCTCACCGAACCTAGCCTTCGCCCGAAACTCAAAGCTTTCGACTCCGCCGACATCCCCGCCTCCGACCAAATTCGCCAAAAAATCCTCTCCCACCTCCTCGACGCTAGCACCCCACCTCTTGACAAACTCTCCCACGACCCCTACACTTACGCAGAAGTATTATTACTACGAGCAGAAGCGCGCTACGCTGGCTGGCCCATCGAGGATCTCGCCAAAGAACTAGACACACTGCTCCTAAATTACAAAACCCAAAAACTCCAAAACCAAAAAACTCACCTGTCCGACCAACTGAGAGACGCCGAAACTCTCGGCGATCACGACCTAGCATCCGACCTCCTCACACAAATCACCAACCTCAATAAGGAGATCAAAAAGCAAAATGACAAACGATGAACCAACCACTCCAGACTCCTCCGTCGACCCATCCCAAGATTCAAGCGCTACTGACGAATTTGTCCTAGTCGACGACGCTCTTGGCGAACCAAATCTCGAAAACATCAACCTCGAAGAAGAGGAAGAAGTCGAGGGAGAGCTCGACCTCAGCGGTAATTACGACGACATCGCCGACGACTCAGTTCGCCTCTACCTCCGTGAAATCGGCAAAATCCCACTCCTCACAGGAGAGGAAGAATACGACCTCGCCCAGCGCGTCATTAAAGGCGAGAAAAAAGCCAAAGACAAAATGGTCGAGTCCAACATGCGTCTCGTCGTCAGCATCGCCAAACGCTACTCCGGCCGCGGCCTCGACTTCCTAGACCTCATCCAGGAAGGCAACACCGGCCTCCTCCGCGCCGTCGAAAAATTCGACCCAGAAAAAGGCTTCAAATTCAGTACCTACGCCACTTGGTGGATCCGCCAAGCCATCACTCGCGCCATCGCCGACCAAGCTCGCACTATCCGCATCCCTGTCCATATGGTTGAAACAATCAACAAACTCCTCCGCACTCAGCGCCGCATGACTCAAGAACTCAACCGCGAGCCGACCATCGACGAACTCAGCAAAGAACTCGAGATGGAACCCGAAAAAGTCGAATACGTAATGAAAATTAAACAAGACATTTCTAGTCTCGATGCTAGCGTAGGTCGTGACGGCGAGGATGAAGATTCCGCTCTCGGCGATTTCATCGAAGACGAAGAACGCATCACTCCAGAAGAAGCCGCCAGTATGCAGCTCCTCAAAGAGCAAATTTCTTCCATTCTCAGCACTCTCTCCGACCGCGAACAGAAGATCATCAAAATGCGTTTCGGCCTCGGCGGCGGAAAATCCCACACTCTCGAGGAAGTCGGCCAAGAATTCGCCGTCACCCGCGAGCGCATTCGCCAGATCGAAGCAAAAGCCCTCTCGAAACTCCGCAAACACAAAGACACCAAAAAACTCCACGAATATCTAAAGTAAGTCAGTTTTCAAGTATGACAGAGCGCTTCATGACTGCTCGCCAAGACTGTAAGCTTGGCCAAACGGCCTGCCAGTGATTTTCTTTTTGGAAAATCCTGACGCGGAGTGTGTCTTGGGGAGTAGTCGTGAAAAAGCTCGAGTAATAAATTATGTTAAAATACTCAATATTATGAATCGTCGCGTCGTCCTCATATACAATCCCAAATCCTCCCGCGCTTGCGAAGTCGAGCGCGAAGTCCTATTACCTCTTCGTCTACTCTTCCCGCACGGCAACCTCATCGAACACAAAATTTCTTCCCAGATCTTCGAGGAAAATATCACTGAAATATCTAAAGTTCTTCATGAAAACGACATCGTCATTTCTGCGGGCGGAGACGGTACCGCCGCCATCGCCAGTAACGCCATCCTCGCCACAAGCCACAAAAACATCTCTATCGGCTACCTCGGCTTCGGCAACTTCGACGATTTCGCAGGCGTTTTCACAGGCAGACACAAAACCATCCACGACCTCATCGCCCACATTAGTCACACTGTCGACACTCACCCTCTCGAGGTCCTCATCGACGACAAGCATCTCCGTTTTTCAGTGCTCTACACTACGTTAGGTATCACTGCCGCTTCCTGTGACCAGTTCGAAGACAAATCCCGCCGCAAAACACTCGCCAGATCTAAATATAAGAAACTCATCTACTCTCTCTCTGTCATGATTCGCTTCTACTTCCGCGTCCGCCGCACTTATCGCATCACTCCTTACACGCTCAACGAAAAATCTATCACTAGATCCACCGATTTTTTCGCCATGAACACTCCTCGCTCCGCCCGCATCCTGCGTTACCGCGGCGAACTTTACCGTGATCCTCGAAACTTCCTCACTACCCCTCGCGACTTCTCTCGTATTACCAATCTCGCCTCCTTCATGATCAAATCTTTCTTTGGTCGTATGCCAGGTCACGTCACCGACTCCGCCACGCTCGTCTTCGACAATCCCACCGAGCTCGACATCCAGAGCGAAGGAGAGCATCGCCATCTCAAAAACGTCCAAAAAATCACCATCAAAAAATCCACCAAACACCTCAACGTCATCAAACTCAAATGACCAACTCCAAACCTACCATCCGCACACACATAAAATCCCTAACTCCTAAAATAGCCACTCTCAATTCCGTCAATTCTCACGAACTAATCACTAAACAACTCCTCACACACCCTGCATTCCTAGTGGCAAAAACCATCGCCACCTATCATCCACTCCCCGACGAGGTCGATATCTCTCACTTCAACCAAGCCGCAGTTCGCCTCGGCAAGATCCTCGCCTATCCAGTCTGCCGCGGAGCAGGGGAGATGGATATGTTCACTCAAAAAGACAAACTCGTGAGAAGTATCGACCTCATCATCATTCCTTGCCGCGCTTTCGACCCCACCACTCTCCATCGCCTTGGTCGCGGAGGTGGCTACTACGATCGCTATCTCGCTCGTACGCCCCACGCAGTCAAAATCATCGTCGCCTACGAACTCCAAAAAATCCCAGACCTCCCCACCAACTCCCACGACCTCCCTGTTGACTTTATTATTACCGAATCCACCACCTACCACCCGCCTAGATAGAGCTCTTACCCGAAAAATCCGACTTCTGTCAACACTTCATCAATCGCCCTAAAAGTTTCCTCTTCGTCATCCGAACTCACCACAAAATGATCCGCATCAGCAATCGGTCCGCCTTTTTCCAGCTCTTCAATTTCGCTCCAGTCCCTCATTTTCGCCTCCTCCAACACAAGCGCCTCGCCATCACGCCTTTTCAATCGCCCATGTCGCTTCTTTTTTGGCATCACCAGCGCCACTGTCACGATACTTCCAGGGAATTCTCGCTTCAGTGTCCGGTACTCCGTCCAGCTATAAATCCCATCAATCACAATCCTCTTTTGTCCTGCACCTATCAGTCCGCGTAATTGCTCCACGGCTCGCTGCGCCACAAAATCTTTCCCTTCACGCCGCCTCAGATCCTCTCGAAACTTCCGCTCTAACTCAGCCGTCCTATCGTATCCCGCCCGTTCCATCTCTTTCAAAACCACACCCCCCAAATAAACATCAGGCACACCCTTCTTCCGCAAATAATCCGCCGCCGCACTTTTCCCGACTCCCGTCATCCCTACAAAAGCGATCATTTTCACATTATCGTTAGTCATGAACAAATTTTACCACAAAATTGACACCCCGCCTCACCACCGCTATAATTAACCATGAGAACAAACAATCCACACAACTAGAAAGGCAATAAATCGTGAAGCATAGCCTCACTCCACTTCACCGTATTTCTGTCATAGAGCAATTTTTTCGTATGCTCTCAAAACCTTTCCGAATCATTGCCGTCCTAGTTCTTGTTTTTCACTCTTTTACTATCCTCCTCTCTTCCAACTCCATTGTCGACGCCTTCACTCTCACTTCTATCTCACCTAATCAAGGCCCCACTACAGGAGGCAATACAGTTACTATTACAGGGCAAGATTTTGACCTTGCTCTTTCTCACACAAATTTTCAATTTACCGGTGGCGTCCAGCAGGTAGAATTACAACCTGGAACTTACCAGCTCGAAGTTTGGGGTGCTCAGGGAGGAACTGGTAGAGGTGGAGGTGTCAGTGGCGGCGCTGCAGGTGGCCTCGGTGGATATTCCACTGGTACTTTTACAGTTACTACGCCTACTACTCTACATATCACAGTCGGTGGTATGGGTGGATCTCAAACTGACGCCGTCAGCACACCAACTCCAGGTGGTTTCGGTGATGGCGGTTCGAGTTCTGGCTCCACAAACAACAACCCAGCTGGAGGCGGAGGCGGTGCGACACACATATCCCTCTCTTCAGGCGCGCTAAGTGCCACTGCAGTACGAAATAATATCCTCCTAGTAGCGGGAGGCGGAGGTGGAGGCGGAGGTAACAACGCAGCGGGCGGCTTCGGTGGCGGCGCTACAGGAGGTTCTTCTGCATTTAATCCTACTTGGTTCGCTCACGGTGGTACTCAAACCGCCGGAGGTACTGCTGCTACCGTAAATAGTGGCGGTGTCGCTGGTGGAGCTGGTATTGGCGCGTCGGGAACTGGTAGTATGAATAATGCTGGTGGTGGTGGAGGAGGAGGTTGGTTCGGCGGTGCAGCAGCCGCACCCGGTGGCGGCGCCGGTTCCGGTGGTGGTGGCGGCTCAGGTCATATCCATGCAACCAGAATAACTGACGGAACTATAATAGCAGGCAACCAATCCATGCCTAATCCAAATGGCGGCAATATGACAGGTAGGGAAGGCAACGGCTTC
>Ga0123355_10000267_pt1 | contig 66707 bp, 50 predicted proteins | sample TergutEmb28metaG_3_FD_89872 | JGI IMG/M metagenome (GOLD analysis project Ga0123355, IMG submission 89872) | Embiratermes neotenicus P1 segment gut microbial communities from Petit-Saut dam, French Guiana - Emb289 P1 | ecosystem: Host-associated > Arthropoda: Insects > Digestive system > Gut ...
AAGCCCCACGACGACAGCTTTGTAATCGGAAATGGAGACGTGCTGGCGATCAATGTGTGGAAGGAGCCCGATATCTCCCGTTCGGTTCCGGTTCGCTCCGACGGGAAGATCTCGTTGCCTCTGGCCGGAGAGGTCGAGGCAACGGGGCGGACGCCCTTAAAGGTCGAGCGCGACATCGCCGGCAAGCTCGCAAGCTACATCTCCGAGCCCGAAGTCACGGTCATGGTCGAGCAAATCAACAGCGAAAAGTTCAACATCCTCGGTCGGGTAGCCAAGCCGGGAACTTATTCGCTCACCAATGCGGCGACCGTCCTCGATGCCATCGCGCTCGCCGGCGGTTTCAGGGACTTTGCCAAGCAGAAGTCGATTTATGTGTTGCGGGAAATGCCCGACGGCACCCAGGCTCGAATTGCCTTCAACTACAAAGCCGTCGTGCACGGCAAGCGTCCCGGCCAAAACATCCGGCTCCGACCGCATGACACTGTGGTCGTCCCTTAAGAGAGCAGCCGTGAAGCTAAGGATCTTATTCACTATCAGCTTGCTTTCCGCCTTACCGGCCTGGTCTCAGGGGGACAGCGCAACGACGCCCGGCTCTAGCGAAGCCGTGAACATCGATGCAACCCGTGCGGACGATGCGCCCCTACTGACGCCGCCTCCGGTAAGCGGGGAAGCGTATGCCACGGAGCCCGAATCCGCCGAGCGGTCGAACTATCTGCGGGGGGGAGTGAGATTCAATATGGCGTACACCGACAATGCTCTCGAAGGTATCTCCGCCAGGCCGGTGAGCGACGTGAACTATTCGGTGTGGCCGACGATAGAACTTGACCAGACGACACCCCGGTGGAAGTCGCTTTTGACTTATGCTCCCGGTTTCACTTTCTACCAGCGCACCACGAGCCGCGACGAGACGGACCAGAACCTGGGCATGGACATTCAGTACCGGGTGACCGAGCATGTTACGGCAAGCGTGCGCGACAGGTTTCAAAAGACATCCAATGTCTTGAATCAGCCGGACCTGTTGACCTCGGGGGCGGTGTATGGTTCCCCGCAGCCTCCCACGACGGTCGTCATCCCGCCGCTGGCCGACACGCTGACCAACACTGCGAACGCCGAAGTTACCTATCAGTTCAGCCCGGGCGACATGGTTGGAGCCAGCGGAACTTTCGCCAACCTGCACTATCCGAACCAGGCCGAGGTTCCCGGGCTCTCGGATTCGAGCTCGCTCGCGGGGGCCGCATTTTACTATCATCGCCTCTCGAAGAGCCGCTATCTGGGCTTCGACTACCAATATTCGCGAATGCTGGCCTTCCCGACCGGCGCACAATTTGAGACCCGGACCCAGACGTTCTTTCTGTTCTATACCGTCTATTTCACGCCCACCCTGTCGTTGTCTGTTTCGGGCGGCCCTCAGCAATATGAAGCGACCCAGCCGTCTCTGGCCGCAGCCCGTTCCTGGTCGCCGGCTGGAACCGTAAGCCTTGGATGGCAGGGCCGCCGAGCGGCCGTTGCGGCCGGTTACTCGCGCACCATCGCCGGCGGGGGCGGTTTGACGGGAGCGTTTCAATCCACCGGCGCCACGGTTTCAGCCCGCTGGGAAATCGACCCGACGTGGAGCATCGGAGTCGCCGCGAACTACGCCATCTACAGGAACGCCGTCGCAATGGAATTGAACACGAATCCAGGCGGGCACACCCTGGCAGGCACTGCCTCCCTGAGTCATCCAATCGGGCAGTCTTTCGAGGCGGAGATCGGCTACACGCGGATTCATCAAAGCTATTCCGATATTGCGGCGGTATCGGCCGCCCCCGATACCAACCGCGAGTACATAGGGATTTCCTATCGCTTCACCCGGCCATTGGGAAGATAAGTCATGCCAGAGCAGCTCGACGAAATAGAATCGCAAGGCTTCGATCTCGAACGTTATCTAGGGATTGTCCGCCGCCACCACCTTTCCTTCTTGATCCCCATGTTCCTTGGGTGGCTCCTGGTTTGGGGCGCGAGCTGGATCCTGCCGGCGCGATACAAATCCGGCACCCTGATCCTGGTCGAGCAGCCCACGATGCCAAAGGAGTATGTCACTCCCAACGTGACGGATAATCTCCAGGAGCGGCTCGAGAGCATTTCGCAGCAGATTCTAAGCCGGACACGCCTTCTCCATATTATTGATGGGTTGGATTTATACGCTGAAGGCAGATCGCATCTCACGCCCGACGAGAAAGTCGAGCTGATGCGCAAGGACATCGACATCCAGCTTGTCCGCGACGGCTCGAACCGGATCACCGCTTTCAATATCTACTATTCGTCTCGCGACCCGCAGGTCGCGAAACGAGTCACCAGCGAGGTCACGAACCTGTTCATCAACGAAAATCTCGAGGTACGGCAGCAGGAGTCCGAGGACACGACCAAGTTTCTCGAGAGCCAGCTGGAAGAGGCTCGCGAAAAACTTGCCGCGCAGGAAGAGAAAATACGCGAGTTCAAGGGCCAACACCTGCAGGAGCTGCCGACCCAGCAGGCGAGCAACCTTCAGATCCTCGCAGGCTCGCAGGCTCAACTGGAGAACGAAGAAGACCGGTTGGGTGCCGCTCAGCAGCAGCACGTTTATCTTGAGACCCTGCTGAACCAATACCGAAGCCTGGAAGCGCCCGCTCCCGCTTCGGACGGCACGCAGCCCGGGTTGCCCGCGATCGACAAGGAACTCGACAAGCTCCAAGCACAGCTGGCCGACCTGCGCTCACGGTATACGGACCGCCATCCCGACGTCCGCAAGCTGAAGGATGAGATTCTTCAGACCGAAAAGATGCGCGATCAACTCTTGGCCGAAGTGAAAGCCAGACAGAATGGTCCTCAACCGGACGCTCCTCGGGCCAGGCAGTCCGCCGCGGACCCGGCTCACGCCACGCCCGTCGCGCAGATCGACAGCCAGCTGCGCGCCAATGAGATCGAGACCCGAAACCGCCAGGAGTCGATCGCGGCCCTCAAAGAAAAAATCAGCGATTATCAACTGCGCCTGAATCAGGAGCCTATGCGCGAACAGCAGCTTGCGGACCTGACTCGCGGCTACGAGCAATCGAAGGCGGACTATGACGATCTTCTGAAGAAAAAGAATGATTCCGCCCGGGCAACCAACATGGAAAAGCTCCAGCAGGGCGAGCGCTTCCGGATTGTCGATCCGCCCAGCTTGCCGCTCAAGCCGGATTTCCCCAATCGCCTGAAGTTCTGCGCGGCTGGACTGGCCGTGGGCATGGTGCTCGGCATAGCGGTCGTCGGTGCGCTTGAGATGATGGACGATCGCCTCTACAGCGAAAAAGCGATCAAGGACATGCTGCCGGTCCCGGTGATATCGGAAATTCCGGCGGTTCGAACCCATTCCGACGAGGCAGCCGCGAAACGGAAAATCTGGCTGAGCTGGGCAACAGCGGCACTGGTGTTTGCCGGTATTCTGGCCGGATCCGCTTTCAGTTACTTGCGCGGTTAGGTCAAGGGAATGTACGAGAATTTTTACAACCTGCAGCGCGCCCCCTTCGAGATCACGCCGGACCCGTCGTTCCTCTTCCCGACCAAGCGGCACAACGAGGCGCTGGCCGTGCTCTATTACGGGGTCCGCTGGCGCAAAGGCTTCGTGGTCCTGACCGGGCAGGTCGGCACCGGCAAGACCCTGTTGCTTCGCTGCCTTCTTCAACTGCTCAAGCAAAGCCGCGACATTGCCTATGCCTATGTGTTCAACAGTCAACTCGAGCCCACGGAGTTCCTGCAGTATATCGTCAGCGACTTTGGCCTGCCGACGGCGGGGAAAAACAAGGGCGAGTTGTTGTTTGACCTGTGCCATTTCGTGGTCAACCGCGGATTGAACCAGCTGACGACGCTCCTGATTGTGGATGAAGCGCATCATCTTTCGCTCGAAGCCCTCGAGGAAGTGCGTTTGCTCACGAATCTTGAAACCGCTGAGCGCAAGCTGCTGCAGATCGTGCTGGTGGGGCAGCCGGAGCTGGATGACAAGCTGGATTCGGTCAAAATGACCCAGCTGAAGCAGCGGATTGCGATGCGCTCGCATCTCGAGCCGCTCAATTTCGAAGAGACGATGGACTACATTGACCGCCGGCTGAAGATTGCGCGAAGCGGTCCCGGAACGCCAGCGATTTTTCCTGCGGAAACGGTGGCGGCGGTCTATCGTCACTCCCGCGGCATTCCCCGCCTGATCAATACGGTCTGTGAAAATGCACTGATCTCCGCCTACGCCCGCCAGCTCGCGACCGTCCCGGCGGACATCATCGACGAGGTAGCCAGGGAATTCCGGCTCAACATGGTACGGCCGGTCGAAAGCGAAGCCCGGGGCGGCGTCGATGAGCTCGATCTCCAACGGGCGGCGCGCATGCTGGTCGACACCTATGCCTCCATGCAGAAACCGGCGGCGCGCGAGGCGCCCGCGCCCGCCCCGGTCTCACCGAGATTCCGACAAGCATGAGCCACATATTTGACGCACTACAGAAGTCGGCGGCTGAACAGGGCGATTTCGAAGCTCCATCGGCCGCGCCCGCGTCCGAACTGCTCGAAGCCACCGAGCGCAGAGTGGCGGCAGCGCGGGCGAAGACCGGGGTACCCGATTCTCGACCGGCCGCGGCTGAGCTCGACGCCATGGCGGCGATGCGGAAAGCGGTTGATTCTGCCGCGGCTGAAGTCCGCCGAGAGCCTTCGGCTTTCGGCGAGTCGGCTGCGGCGACGCGCCCCACCGACCCATTCAGTCAGTTTCGGCCGTTGCGCGTGCGGGTTCCACTGCAGTCGAGAATTGTCTGCATCACCGAGAAAGACAGCCTGGCGGCGGAAAAATTCCGTTACCTTGGCGTCCGACTCCGGCACCTTCAGCAGAGCCGACCACTGAAGAAGCTGTTGATCACGAGCACCATTTCCCAGGAAGGGAAGAGCACGGTGGCCGCGAACCTGGCTTGTGCTCTGGCGCGGCGGACGCTGCAGAAAACGCTGCTCGTCGATGGGGACTTGCGCCGCCCCACTGTAGGCCGCCTGTTCGACCTCGGAAAAGTCTCGGGCTTCAGCGACTGGCTGCAGGGCGACTGCGGTGGAGGCGGCAGTATTTACCACCTCGAAGAAGCCGGGCTTTTTGTTCTGCCTGCCGGCACGATTCCGCGAAACCCGCTCGAGCTGATGCAATCGGGGAGGCTTTCCGTGGTGATGGAGCAGCTTGCCCGCTGGTTCGATTGGATTGTGATCGACTCACCGCCGGTCCTGCCGCTGGCGGATACGAGCATCTGGATGCGGATCGCTGACGGCATACTTCTGGTGACGCGCCAGGGGCAGACTCAAAAGGACCAGCTCACACGCGGGCTCGAAGCCATAGACCAGAAGAAATTGCTGGGTGCGGTATTGAATTCCGCTACGACTACGGCCAGCAACTACTATTACAGCTACGACGGACCCACAGCCGCAACGGCGTCCGACGGTAATCCCTTTCGGTAGTCCGTTCCCGACAAACCTCTTCCCCTGAAGTCTTCGCAAAGGTCTTCAACCCATGTCCATCGACAACACACGAGATTGTGGGAGGCGGTCGTGAATCTGCGGCGAGCGGGAAACGGTTCTTATGCTCTCCAGGCGGACCGTCTGCTAACCGGCGAGCGGCGCGTGCTCAAGGAAGAGTCTTTTCGCCATATGCTTTCGCTCGAGCGCAAGAGGACAGAGCGTTCTCGGAAGGCGTTTCTGTTGATGCTGTTTGACCTGGGGAGCGGCAATTCCGGCAGGGAAAACCAGCTCTCCGCAGATATCGTTTCCATGCTCCTGGTCTCAACCAGAGAGACCGATTTAACGGGATGGTATCAAGAAGGGGCGATCCTGGGTACGTTGTTCACCGAGTTTGAAGTGGCGGAAAAAGAATCCATTTTGCGCACCCTGCTCGAGAGAGTTACGACGGTTCTAAGAAAGAATCTAGGGTCCGAGCAATTCACAAAAATTAAGATCTCGTTTCATTTGTTTCCGGAAGATTGGAACCATGAGTCCGGCCAGCGGCAGAGCAATCCGGCGCTCTACCCGGATCTGGTCCAGCGCGAAGCATCACGGAAACCCTTCCTGCTCATCAAGCGGGCCATGGACATCGTCGGGAGCCTTGGCGCCTTGATCCTCCTGTCGCCGCTGTTTCTTGCCATCGGAGCGGCCATAAAGCTTACCTCGAAGGGGCCGGTTCTATTTCGACAGAACCGAATCGGCCAGCATGGCGAACCGTTTGTCTTTCTCAAGTTCCGGTCGATGTACGAAAACAATGATGCCCAAAGCCATCGAGAGTATGTCAAGAAACTGATCGCCGGCACCGCGGAAAAGCAACCGGCAAACGCCGGCGGAGAGGGAGTCTACAAGTTAACCCGAGACCCGCGGATCACCCTGGTGGGCGGCTTCTTGCGAAGGACGAGCCTGGATGAATTGCCCCAATTCATAAACGTCCTCGAAGGCAAGATGTCGCTCGTCGGACCGCGCCCCCCGGTCCCGTACGAAGTAGAAGCGTACGCATTCTGGCATCGTCGACGCTTGTTGGAGGCAAAGCCCGGGATCACCGGTCTTTGGCAGGTCAATGGCCGCAGCCGCCTCAAATTTGATGACATGGTTCGGCTTGACCTGCGTTATGCGCGGACTTGGTCTCCCTGGATGGACCTGAAGATTCTTCTGCGTACCCCGGCTGCTGTGGTTCTCGGCGAAGGCGCCCATTAGTTTCGCCTTTCAGGCTGCCTCGCGGCGTGCGTTTTAAGTTCTAACTCGAGTGCAGGACGTTTCCCCTGCATCAAGTGGCGAATAGAGAAAAGGAGTCGTTCCATGATCAGCTTTGGGGTAGTCGGGTATGGATATTGGGGGCCAAACGTGGTTCGAAACCTGGAGCAATTGGAAGAGACTGACGTGGTCGCGGTTTGTGACAAGAGCGCGGCCTCGCGGCGCAGGGCCCATAAAGCTTATCCACACGTGTACGTGACCTCGGATCCCGCCGAACTCGTGACGTCCCCGGAAATTGACGCGGTGGCGGTGGTGACTCCCGTCTGGACCCACTATGAGCTGGCGAAAGCGGCTCTCGAAAATGGCAAGCATGTGTTCGTCGAGAAGCCTTTTACGATCGCCACCGAGCAGGCGGAAGAACTGATCGAGCTGGCCGCCCGCAAGAACCTTAAGATCATGGTGGACCACACGTTCTTGTTTACGGGTGCGGTGCGAAAGATCAAGCAAGTCCTGCAAGACGGCACTCTTGGCAAGCTTTACTATTACGACTCAACTCGCGTGAACCTCGGTTTGTTCCAGCACGACGTCAACGTGATCTGGGATCTTGCTCCACACGATTTTTCTATCATCGACCATCTTTTTCAGGGGACGCCGCAAGCCATCGTGGCAACGGGACAGACCCACTTGAATGGTCATGAGGACATTGCGTTTATTACCCTGTACTTCCCGGACAAAGTGATCGCGCACATCAATGTGAATTGGCTATCCCCCGTCAAGGTGCGCACCACTCTAGTGGGCGGGGAAAAGAAGATGTTGGTGTGGAATGATCTTGAGGCGGACGAAAAAGTCAAGATCTACGATAAAGGCGTCAACGTAACCAGTCAGGAAGGCCTTTACAACCTTCTGGTCAACTATCGTTCCGGGGACATGTGGGCGCCGCAACTGGAACAAATCGAGGCCCTGCGGGCGGAATTGAGCTATTTTGTCCGTTGCATCCAACAGGACGAGACGCCTTTCAACGATGGCGCGGCCGGCCTCAGGGTCGTGAAGATGTTGGAGGCGGCAAACGAGTCGCTGCGTAAACAAGGGGCGGTGGTTTACCTGGACTCGAAACCAGCCGCACGACCGGACGAGGCTCCCACCGTACCGGCTTCTCTCGCCGAAGACTCCTTGGTGGGCATAGCCGGGTAGCCCATGCCAACTCTAGAAAGACCGGTGGCCCGGCGTCCCTGACTCTCTCCAGACTCTGCGCTTAGGAAATTTACCCGGCAGCCATTATGCAAATCAAGATTGAATCGAAAGCATTCGAGGACGTTGTCGTACTCGTGCCCGAAATATTCCGGGACGAGCGCGGCTTCTTCATGGAAACCTTTCGCGCCGACCAGTTCGAAACGTTGGGACTGCCCGCGAACTTTGTGCAGGACAATCATTCCCGTTCGGTGAGAGGCGTTGTCCGAGGCCTGCACTTTCAGTGGGAACCGCCCATGGGAAAGCTGATGCGCGTGACGGTCGGAACCGCCTTCCTGGTCGCAGTCGATATCCGCAAAGGCTCTCCTACTCTCGGAAGGTGGTTCGGCCTGGAGGCCTCTGCGGACAATCGTCGCGCGGTCTGGGCCCCGGCCGGATTTGCCCGCGGCTTCTGCGCTCTATCGGAGGTAACCGAGATCCAGTACAAGTGCACGGGCATTTACAACGGCAAGGCAGAGTCGGCCATTCGCTGGAACGATCCCGGCATTGGCATCGAGTGGCCGCTCAGGGATGCGCTCGTTTCCGAGAAGGATTCGAAGGCGGGCACTCTCGAAGATTGGCTGGCTTCTCCGGCCTCGAACTGTCTGGTTTACGCTGGTCAGCCCGAAGACGAGCCGGTTGGTGCGCGATGAGAGTTGCGGTCGTTGGAGCCAACGGCCAACTTGGCCGGGACGTCGTTCGAGCGTTTGCGCAATATGGCGATCAAGTCCATGAGCTTACGCATGCCGAAATGGAAGTCTCGAGCCTGACCTCGGTGGCGAACTCGCTGGCGGAACTCCGCCCGGAATTTGTGGTAAACACCGCGGCCATGCACGACGTGGAAAGCTGCCAGCAGCAACCGGAAAGGGCCCGGACGGTCAACGGGACCGGATCTGGAAACCTGGCGACGGTTACCCGCGATCTGGGCGCCGCTCTCCTTCATATCAGCACGGATTACGTCTTCGATGGCACGAAGCGACTACCGTACATCGAGAGCGACGCGCCGCGGCCCTTGAACGTGTACGGAGAAACCAAGTTGGAAGGCGAAGAGCTGGTGAGGAGCATTAACCCTAAACACTTCATCCTGCGCACCGCCGCGCTCTACGGCGACCATCCTTGCCGGGCCAAGGGAGGCCGCAACTTCGTCGATCTCATGCTTCGGCTTGCCAGGGAGCGCGGGCGCGTGCGGGTCGTGGCGCACGAATTCACCAGCCCGACCGCAACCACCGAACTGGCTCAGCAAATTGTTGTCCTGAGCCGCACCGACGCCTACGGCCTCTATCATGCGACCGCCGAGGGCAGCTGCTCGTGGTACGAATTTGCGCGGGAGATCTTTTCGATTGCAGAGGTCGATGTGAAATTGGAGGCCGCCTCCTCCACGGAGTTTCCGCAAAAAGTAATCCGCCCCGAGTATTCCGTGCTCGACAATAGCGGCCTGAAAGCGCGGGAGCTCAACGTGCTCAGGCCCTGGCAGGACGCTCTCCGAGAACACATCGCCCGGAAGCAACGCCAAGTCCCGACGGCGGTTTAAGACGGGCGGAGTTGAGTTCTCTCCTCGGCATCGACCTGGTTACGGAGGACCAGATCTTATGAAACTTTTGATTGCAGGCGGCGCCGGTTATCTCGGTTCTGTGCTCGTCCCGAAGCTATTGGAACGCAGTTATGACGTCGATGTCGTCGATCTGTTTTGGTTCGGCAACCATCTTCCCGCTGAAACCGGCATCATCCGCAAAGACATTTTTGACATTGGCGTCGACGACCTGCATTGCTATCAGCAGGTCGTATTCCTGGCGGGTTTGTCCAATGATCCGATGGCAGAATTTTCGCCAAGCCAGAATTTCATCTTTAACGCCGCCGCCCCGGCCTATCTCGCATATGTGGCCAAGAAGGCGGGCGTGAAACGCTATGTGTATGCAAGTTCGTGCTCGGTCTATGGATATACCGACAATGAACTGTTCGACGAAAACCGGCCGGTGTCGTCGTCTTATCCGTATGGTATCTCCAAGCTCCAGGGCGAGCAGGCCGTCATGAACTTGATCGACGAGCGTTTCTCGGTCATTTCCTTGCGCAAGGGCACGGTCTCCGGCTACAGCCCGCGCATGAGACTCGATTTGATCATCAACACGATGTTCAAGAACGGCGTCTGCAATCGCGAAATCACCGTAAACAACCCATCCATCTGGCGGCCGATTCTCAGCATAGAAGATGCCGCCAATGCTTACGTACGGGCCATTGAGGCCAGTGATCGGATTTCGGGCATCTTTAACGTCGCATCGGGAAACTACACGGTGGGCGAAGTCGGGGACCTGGTCAAGGCTGCCATCGAAGAAGCGCTTGGGTTTTCCGTGCGCTTAACCATCCATCACAAGAAAGATTTTCGGAACTACAAGGTCAGCATCCAGAAGGCCGAGAACACTCTGAGCTTCCATCCGAACCATAGCGTTCAGCGGATTGTCAGGAACCTGATTGACAATATGGACCGGTTCAACGATTGGGACAATCCACAGTATTACAACATTGACACCTTGAAGTTATTAGCCGCACGGAACCAGGAACTGAGGGAACTCGTGGAAGTGGCTTAAGAAGGCCTTCCGGAGCGCCAGGGGATCGCCCGCTCAACCCGCCAATCGATTGGATTCCAGTGTATTTATGAACTCTCTTGTCTGCATGTCTCCGGATGTCAAGCTGGGCAAGGACGTGAAGCTCTCCAAATTCATCAACCTTTACGGTTGCGAAATCGGGGACGAAACCAAGATCGGTGCGTTCATCGAAGTCCAGAAGAACGCGAAAATCGGCAGCCGCTGCAAGATTTCCAGCCATACATTCATCTGCGAGGGAGTGACCATCGAGGATGACGTGTTCATCGGCCACGGCGTCACATTTATTAACGACAGCTATCCGCGGGCTACCACGAAGGGCGGGGTTCTGCAAACCGAAGCGGATTGGCATGTGGAGCCAACGCTCGTCAAGAAAGGCGCCTCGATCGGGTCAGGCGCAACCGTTCTCTCCAATCTAGTGATCGGAGAAAACGCCATTATTGGCGCGGGCAGCGTGGTCACGAAAGACATTCCGGCGAACGCGATCGTCGCTGGAAACCCGGCGCGGTTGCTGAGATATGTGGACAGCGGAATGAGGATCGCACAACTACCATGACCAATAAAATTGCATTTCTGGATCTAGCCACTCCGCACGTCGAACTGGAAGAGGCACTGGTTGAGGTTTTTCGCACTAGCCTTCGCACGGCCAGTTTTGTCGGCGGACCCGCGGTGGAGGGCTTCGAGGAGGATTTCGCCAAGTTCTGCCATGTCGGGCACTGCGTAGGCGTCGGGAGCGGCACGGATGCCGTACGGTTCGCGCTCATTGCGGCGGGAGTAAACCCCGGCGAAAGCGTCATTACCGTTCCCAACACGTTCATTGCGACCACCGAGGCGATTTCCCAGGCTGGGGCGGTCCCCGAATTTGTCGACATTGATGAAGGCACATACAACATCGACTGCGCGAAGCTCCGCGCGTACCTGGAGACCCAATGCGACACGGACCGGCACTCCGGGAAGCCCGTTTCTCGGAGAACGGGTCGCGTGATCTCGGCCGTCGTGCCGGTCCACCTCTACGGCCAGCCGGTCGACATGGATCCGATTCTGGAGCTGGCCGGTGCCTACCAGTTGATCGTCATCGAAGATGCCTGCCAGGCGCACGGCGCCGAGTACTTCTCTCATAGAGAACAGACCTGGCAAAAGGCAGGTTCGATCGGCCAAGCCGCGGCTTTCAGCTTCTATCCTGGTAAGAACCTCGGCGCTTGTGGAGAAGCCGGAGCGGTCACAACGAGCGATCCGGGGATCGCAAGCAAAGTCCAGATGCTGCGAGACCACGGTCAAGCGCGAAAGTATTACCATGAGATCGAAGGCTACAACGGACGTCTGGACGCGTTGCAGGCCGGCCTCTTGCGTACGAAATTGGCGCGTCTCTTGAATTGGAATGCGGCGCGCCAGGAGAGAGCCGAGATCTATCGAAGATTGTTCGCCGACGTCGACGGGGTCATCGTGCCCTCGGAACCTTCCTGGTCGCGGGGCGTCTACCACCTCTTCGTCGTCCGCGTGCAGCAACGCGACAAGATTCAGCAATACCTCAAGGAACGTGGCATAGGGACCGGAATTCACTATCCCATCCCCCTTCATCTGCAGAAGGCCTATCGCCGTCTGGGATACCAGAAAGGCAGTCTGCCGGTCGCCGAGCAGCTTGCCGACGAAATTCTCTCGTTGCCGATGTTTCCGACGCTCACTCTCGGCAATCAGGAATATGTGCTGGAAAGTCTGATGGAGTGTTTAGGCCTTCAGGCTACCGCCGCCACATGGGCGTAAATAGAAGCCTGAGAACAGCCCACCCCTGACGGTTGCCTTCTTTATTAGACGGAGCGAAATCCATGGCGGACGTGGCCACCAACTTAGACCTTCAATCGCGACTGGGCTCCCAGCCGCGATCTACGCTGCTCGACGGCGTTCGAGGGAAGCGAGTCTGGATTGACCTGGACAACTCTCCGCACGTGCCTTTTTTTGTCCCGATCCTGGAAAGGCTCGAGGCGTCCGGTTGTTCGGTGTTGGTGACCGCGCGCGACTGCTTTCAGGTTTGCGAGTTGGCCGACCTCATGCATCTTGAGTACCGCCGCGTGGGGCGTCATTACGGTAAAAATACGCTGCGGAAGCTTGCCGGACTCTGTTGGCGCGCACGGCAGCTGGCCCCGCACATCTTGAGCTACAAGCCCCAACTCGCCCTGTCGCACGGGTCGCGATCACAATTGCTGCTTGCGAACCTGCTCGGCATTCCTTCGGTGACCATCGCGGATTACGAGTTCGCAAGAATCTGGATGCTGGTACGGCCCGACTGGGTTATCACCCCGGAGGTCATCCCGGGCGACAAGCTACGGGTCTCGAAGGAGCGGCTCCTGCACTATCCCGGCATTAAAGAAGATGTATATGTTCCGCGGTTCCGGCCCGACGCGGCCATCCTGACCCTGCTAGGCCTGGAACAACCGTCGGATCTTATCGTGGTGATACGCCCGCCGGCAACGGAGGCTCATTATCACCGTCCCGAAACCGACGAACTATTTGCCGCGGTGGTCAACTATCTCGGCCTCAACCCGCAGGTCAAGATGGTGCTTCTGCCTCGGGGGCAGGAACAGGGAATCCGTATTCAGCAGAAGTGGGAACCGCTCTTTGCCAGCGGAAAAATCCGGATACCGGACCGCGTATTGGACGGTCTCAACCTCATCTGGCACTCCGATCTGGTGATCAGCGGCGGGGGCACGATGAACCGCGAAGCCGCCGCATTAGGTGTTCCTGTCTATAGCATCTTTCGAGGGGAGACCGGAGCCGTAGACCGTTATCTCGCCAGCACAGGGCGTTTGATCATGATCGAACGTCCGCAAGATGTCTCGAAAAAACTGGTTCTGACTAAGCGAGACCGTAGTTCACCGGCCGGGCGCGGAATCGACGGCACCCTCACGACGATCGTGGAGCACGTTCAGACAATTCTTAAACAGGTTAACTGACACGTGATCGAGCACACCACCAGATCTGTTTCCGGGTCAAGGGCGTCGGCCTTGGTTGCGCTCGCGCTTCGCGGCCTGGAGCCGATGTACGATTTCGAAAGCCGGCTCTTCTGTCATCGGCTGCGCAAGACCTCCGAGGGGTTGGTACGGGAAGGCCTCTCTCACCGGTATACCATCATGACGCTTCTTGGCCTTCTTGAGGCGCAATCGGCGGGATGGAGTCATTCGACCGATATCGACGCGACGGCGCACCAACTGCTGCACGATACGGATTGGGTTGACAACCTGGGCGACCTGGGACTCCTTCTCTGGCTCTGCGGGAGTATGTCGAAGGAACGCCTGCAAGAGTTTTATTCACAATTCGATGTCTCACGCGCCTTGTCGCGCTACCCTGACGCTTGCCTTCGCCTCACCATGGAGCTCTCATGGTTCCTCACTGGCCTGGTTCATGCATACAGAACCGAGCCGTGCTCTCGCCTCGCATCCGTTGCCGCAGAGACCTCTCGCAGATTGCAGGAAAACCAAGGTCCACACGGGCTCTTCGGCCACATGGCGGTTGCGCATTCGTTTCGTGGAGTGTTCCGCGGCCGTATCGGAAGCTTTGCCGATCAGGTCTACCCGATGGTAGCGTTGTCGCATTTCGCGCGGCTGTTCAACGATCACCCGGCGCGTGAGAGTGCGCTTGGTTGCGCCCGGGCAATTTGCGGCCGGCAAGGCTCGATGGGCCAGTGGTGGTGGCACTACAACTCAGTCAGCGGACGCGTGGTGGAACATTATCCCGTGTACTCAGTTCACCAACACGGCATGGCGCCCATGGCTTTGAATGCAGTTCAGGAATTGTCCGATGCAGATTTCCAGACTCCTTTAAGCCGTGGACTCAAGTGGATCGATGGGACCAACGAAATGGGAGAATCGCTTGAGAGTCCTGAGAACGGAATCATTTGGAGATGTGTTCGCTTGGCGAAGCGTAATCCGTACCTGGTTGGGTGCCATACGCTGATGGGGAGAACACCATCGGCCGCGCTTCACACTTTACATGAGTGCCGGCCCTACGAATTAGGATGGCTGCTCTATGCTCTCGCGGCTCCCGGCCCTTCCCGTTATGAACCCTTCCGTTTCACTGGCAACGAGTCGATACGCCATCGATCCAACTAAAGACTAAAGACGCCCCTGGGCCGGCGCTGGATGCGCTGAGGCTGCCAGACCACATCCGCAAGCCCGCGGCCGCCCGCGTGAGCACATGATCCGCGATATCAAATACGTCGTTATCACTCCGGCCCGCGACGAAGAGAGGTACATCGAAGCGACCCTCCGGTCGGTGATAGCGCAGACTGTTCGCCCCAGAGAATGGGTCCTTGTCGATGACGGCTCAACCGATGGCACGGGAGAGATCGTACAAGGCTACGCGGACCGATACCCGTGGATTTCTCTGGTCCGTCGGCAAAACCGCGGTTCCCGCAAGCCGGGCGGCGGTGTCATAGAGGCTTTTTATGCGGGTTACGCTTCCGTCCAAGAACAGGACTGGGAATTCATTGTCAAGCTGGACGGAGATTTGAGTTTCCCGTCCGACTACTTCGCGAAATGTTTTGAGCATTTTGACAGCGACCCTCGACTCGGGGTGGGCGGGGGAGAGATCTACCACGATGTCCAGGCCACGGCCACACTCGAAGCGAACCCCCACTTCCATGTTCGAGGCGCAACCAAGATCTATCGTCGAGCGTGCTGGGAGGGCATCGGGGGACTCTTGAAGGCGCCGGGGTGGGACACGATTGATGAAGTCAAAGCCAACATGCTGGGGTGGAAGAGCTACAGCTTCAGGGAGTTGCATCTGGTTCACCATCGATTCACCGGAAGTGCCGATGGCATTTTGCGCGACCGGGTGAAGCACGGTCTGGCGTGCTACGTCTCTGGCTATCATCCCCTTTTTCTCGCAGCCAGCTGCTTCTCGCGGCTCAAGCAGAAACCGTATGTAACCGGCTCGCTGGCGATTGGCTACGGATTCCTGAAAGGTTATTGGGCTGGCGTGCCCAGAGTGAACGATGCCCCGCTGATCCAGTACTTGCGAGCGCAGCAGCTGAGACGTCTTTTGGGCTTGGACACGATCTGGAGATGAGCCAACCAGGGCCTGGACGAAGCGGATATGTGCGGGATTTGCGGAAAAGTCGGGTTTGACCAGAGCGTAAGCGTGAGCGCTCCTCTGATCAATGGCATGCTGGAGACGATCCGACATCGCGGTCCGGACGACCAGGGAATCTATCTCGCGCCCGGGGTTGGTTTAGGTTTTGTACGGCTTTCTATTATCGACATGGCCACGGGGCACCAGCCATTGCCCAACGAAGACGGGACTGTCTGGGTCGTCTTCAATGGCGAGATCTACAACTTTCGCGAGCTTCGCACCTTCCTCGCAGGTAAAGGACATGTCTTCAAGACCCGGAGCGACACGGAAGTCATTGTCCATCTTTACGAGGAACTGGGCCCGCAGTGCGTAGACCGGTTGCGAGGCATGTTCGCATTCGCATTGTGGGACCACAACGCCAAGACTCTGTTGCTGGCAAGAGACCGGGTAGGCATAAAACCTCTCTATTACTCCTTAACGGAGAAGGCCATCGTTTTTGGATCTGAGATCAAGGCGATCCTTGCCGACCCCACGGTGAGACGCGATCTGGCGCCAGAAATGATCGATCGTTTCCTTACTTTTCTCTATGTGCCGGGTCAGGAAACATTGCTCCGCTCCGTTCGTAAGCTTGCCCCGGGCCACTCTCTAGTCGTCAAGAGTGACGGCACATCGGAAACTCGGCAGTATTGGGACCTGAAGTTCGTTACGCCATCCGAGCCGCCAACTCTCAAGCGAGCGGAGAGTGAATTGTCCGGCTTATTGGCGGAAGTCGTCGCGCAACACATGGTCGCTGACGTTCCTGTCGGGGTCCTTCTGAGCGGCGGAGTTGACTCTACAGCGGTGCTGAGCTGCGCCGTTGACGGCGCCCAAGAGCAGATTAGCAGCTACACGGTGGGTTTTTCGGGCTCCGGGTTCGCCGATGAAAGACCTTATGCCAGGTTGGCCGCCGACCGGTTCCACAGCCGTCATCGAGACATGACAATTTCGTCGGGGGATTTTGCAGAGTTTCTCCCCAAGTACGTGTGGCATATGGAGGAACCGGTCTGTGAGCCGCCAGCCATTGCCATGTACTACGTGTCGAAGTTTGCCAGAAACTATGTAAAAGTCCTGCTCTCGGGAGAAGGGGGAGATGAAGCCTTCGCCGGGTATAACAACTATCGAAGCATTGTCTGGATGGAGCGGCTCAAACAGATTTGCCCTTCCTTTAACGGGCCGGTTTCCCGCGGGCTCTCGAGGCTGAATGCGTGGGTACATTCTCCCGGACTTGGCAAATACTCCCCGCTGATCGATTCGGTCTTTCCCCACTACTACTACAGCCGCACTTCAACTCCCTACCGTTATTCCGGGAACGGAATCGGCGAACTGTATTCGACGGATTTCCTCAAGCGGATCGACAGAGAATTGACCCTCGAGCCAGTCCGAAAACTGTTTCCGGCTGTGAAGAGCGAGAGCATCCTCCATCAGATGCTCTACATCGACACCAAAACCTGGTTGCCCGATGATTTGCTGATCAAGGCCGACAAAATGACGATGGCCAATTCCCTCGAGCTCCGTGTGCCATTGCTGGATCATCGTCTCTTGGAGTTTGCCGCCTCCTTACCCTCTCACTATAAGTTGAATGGTCTTACTCTCAAGTACATCTGGAGGAAAGCCCTCGCCAAACGGGTTCCCAACACCATCCTGAAGCGGAAGAAGGCCGGGTTCCCGGTTCCTTATGAATCCTGGTTGAGAAACGAGTTTCGCGACGACATCCGCGGCATCCTGACCGACACGAAGACGCTTCAGAGAGGCTATTTCGAAAAGCAGGGAATCGAGAAACTCTTGAAGTCCAACATCGAACACGGCCTTTTTGCGAAAGAGCTGTTTTCGCTGGTCACACTGGAGTTGTGGCACCGGATGTTTCTGGACCGCGAGATCGTTAGCCTGCGCCCTAAGGCCGCGCGACAGGTTGAGACGGCTGACCGGCCCGTTTTCGAGTAGCGCCGATCGACGCGAGGACCCGCCAAAGTGAATCGCAGACGAGTTGTAATGAACTCCCCTGGGAGCTTGTGGTATCCCGGCGCATTTGGAATCGGCCGCGTCTTGGGACCGGGATATTCACTGCGGTGCGTTCTGTTTCACGATATTTCCGATTCCGAGTCGGTATTCACGCAAGGGCTGAACGGAACCGTTACCCGCAAGAACTTTCAACGGGCACTTGAGTTCTTGTCGCGCTATTACACTCCCGTCAGCCTGCAGGATGTTGTGGCTAGTTTCGAAGGCCAAGCGCTTCCGCGCCGAGCCATTCTGGTCACATTCGACGATGGTTATGCATCGACGCGGCAAGTGGCCGCGCCGCTCTGTTTGGAGTTTCGCATTCCGGCAGTCGTCTTTGCCAACGCGTCTTGCCTCGATAACCGCGAGCTCGCGCTCGACAATCTCGTCTGCTATGTCGCCAACACCACTGGACTGAAGACCATCCAGGCTGCGATCCGGGACGCGGGGAATGGTCAGGACCTTGAGGTACATTCCTTGCCGGAGGTCTTCGGCAGTTTCCTTCCAAATATTTCACTCTCGACTCGCATGCTGTTTCGAAACCGATTGGTCGAGTTGGCCGGGGTGAGGGAGAGCGAGTTGGCGGCCGAAGCCGGGCTTTATCTGAGCAGCCGGCAAGTTCGCGATCTGGCCGATTTTAACTTCGAAATAGGGAACCATACATACAACCATGTACACTGCCGGTCACTGCTGGCGAGCGAGTTTGCGGCAGAGATCGATCGCAACGGCAGCGTTTTGGAGGCGATTTCAGGCGGCAAGGTGCGGTCTTTTAGCGTGCCCTATGGCTCCTCTTCCGACCTTACCAGCGGTGTGCTGGCGCATCTTCAACAATCTGGATATGAAGCGGCTTTTCTCGCGGAAGGGCGTGCGAACTTTCCCGATACCGGCCAGTCGCGGCTGAACAGGGTTAGCGTCAAAGCGGCAAGCGATGCGGCCCTTTTTTCGGAGATTGAAGTCCTGCCGCGGCTGCGTTCTGCAAAGGACCGGCTGCCGCTTCACTCAAAGTCGGCCCACATTTCCGGGGTTTCCACAGACTTGAATCTGTAAGGTCTTGGGCAATCGGCCTGAGGGGGCCGCGGAACTGCTGAACAGAGAGTTCCCGCCGCTTCCACGCTGTATGAACTGATACGGGAGAAGACGCATGACAAGACAGGAATTTCTTCTGCAAATGGACGACATCCTGGGGCTCCCTGAGGGAACCCTGCGCGGCAACGAGAAACTGGAAGAACTGGAGAATTGGGACTCCACCTCGCTCATTACCCTGATTGCACTCGCAGACTCGAGCGCCGGAGTCAATATCTCTCCCGCACAGGTAGTCAACTGCCTGACCGTCGCCGATCTCCTCCGGGTGGCTCGGATAGAGGGCTCCGCTGGAGCCTGATCCTGGTTCAAGAAATGTACACAACGTCAGACTCGACAACCCTACGCTGCGGCCCTCGACGCGCGCCTGAGCTTCCGACGGCGCTGGCGGACCTTCTGCGCCATCGACAGAGGTTGAAGAGGGAGCTGCTTGAGCAGCCGAACCTCCTCACCACGAGGATCGCAATTCTCGGCGGCTCTACGACCACCGAGGTCAAGAACATGTTGGAGTTGTTCCTGCTCGCGCAGGGCATCCAACCGACCTTCTACGAATCGGGCTATAACCGCTATTACGAAGATGTTTCATTTCAGAACCCCCACCTGTGGGCCTTTCGGCCGGACATCGTCCTGGTTCACACAACCTGGCAGAATGTCTCGCGCTACCCGGACGTAATGGAAAGGGACTCTGAAGTCGAACAGCTGGTCGAGCAGGAAATGGACCGGTTCCAAAGCTTCTGGGGAAAGATCCACTCTGATTTGGGCGCAGTGATCATCCAGAACAATTTTGATCTTCCGCGGTCGAGGCCGCTTGGAAACCTGGAGGCGTCGCAGCCTTTTGCCCGCGTGAATTTCTTGATGCGTCTGAACGCGGAGTTCGCAAAATACGCACAGACTCACTCCCGGTTTCTCATTAATGACATTCATTATTTGTGCGCTCAGGTGGGACTGGCCGAATGGTGTGGCGCCAGCTACTGGTACAGCTTCCGAATGGCCCTGGGCCCCGCCGCAACGGTAGTGATGGCGCGCAACGTCGCTTCGATCGTTAAATCGATTTACGGAAAGTCCAAGAAATGCCTGGTCCTGGACCTGGACAACACACTATGGGGCGGCGTGATCGGTGATGATGGCGTCGAGAACCTGGCTTTAGGCTCCGATCATGCAGTGGGCGCGGCTTTCCGAGACTTTCAGCAATACGTGAAGAACTTGCAGGGCCGCGGAATCATCCTGGCGGTGTGCTCGAAGAACGAGCCGGAGAATGCCAAAGAAGGATTCTCCCATCCGGACAGCCTACTGAAGCTGGAGGACTTCGCTGCGTTCCGGGCAAACTGGGATCCAAAGGCCGGGAACATTCGTGCGATCGCCGAAGAGCTCAATATCGGACTCGACAGTATGGTCTTTGTCGATGACAATCCCGCCGAGCGGGCGTTCGTCGCCGACCAGCTTCCGGAAGTGGCGGTACCGGATGTTGGGTCTGACGCCTCGATGTTTGCCGAGATCCTCGAACGGGAGGGCTATTTTGAGGTCGATCGACTCGTGCGGGACGACCTCCGCCGGGCGGCATTTTATACGTCGAACGCGCAACGCAGGATTTCGCAGTCGAGCTTTGCCAATCTTGGTGATTTTCTGGCCTCACTCGAGATGGCGGCGGAAATCGGTCCCTTCACTGCGCTCTATCTCGAGCGCATCACACAATTGATCAATAAGACCAATCAATTCAACCTCACCACGAGGCGCTACACGAACGCTGAGGTTGAGGCAGTTATGCAGGACTCGAACTGTATCGCTCTGTACGGGCGTTTGTCCGACAAGTTCGGCGACAATGGGCTTGTGTCTGTCTTGATCGGCCGTGTAATGGAAGCGTTGGTCGAGATTGACGTTTGGCTCATGAGCTGCCGCGTGTTGAATCGGGAGATGGAGTTGGCGGTCTTCGATGCTCTGGTCGAACAATGCCGGGCGCGCGGTATTCAAAAGATTGTGGGCACGTATATCCCTTCGAAGAAAAACGGTATGGTCGCCAACCACTATGCGGGTCTCGGGTTCAGCCCTGTGGCCGAGGGCTCCGACCGTTGCACTCGTTGGCACTACGACGTTCCGCAAGTCTACGAAGTGAAAACCCGCCACATTCGCCGGACCAGCGAGTGTTTTCCCGGGAGTGACTCGACCGAAGTCGTTCCCGTTTCATCAGGAGTTTAGTCAATCGTGAACAGCGTTCGCATCATGCCCGATCAGGAAAGCTCGAGAAAACCCTGCGACTCTACCTGGCAAGTCGAAGTTGACCGAACCACGTCCGCGGTGTGGTCGGAAAGGCTCGAAGGGTTCGATGATGCCAACATCTATCAGACCTGGGCCTACGGGGCGGTTCGCTGGGGGCGGAAGAACCTGAGCCACCTGGTGCTTAAGCGAAGTGGCGAGGTTGCCGCGATGGCGCAGGTCAGGATCCTTCGTCCGGCGGGAGTGAACGTCGGGATGGCCTACCTGCGATGGGGTCCCTTGTGCCAGCGCCGGGGAATGCAGCTGGATTACGCGGTCACACGACGGATGGCCCGGGCGCTCGAAGATGAATATGTAAGGAAGAGGAGGCTCTTGCTGCGCATAGTGCCCAACGCCTTTGCAGGTTCCGAGCGGGCCGAGGTTTTTCAATCGGCGTTCTCGGCATTTTCCGAAGCAACGCGTACGGGTGAAAACCAGTACCGAACCTTCGTACTGGATCTGTCGCCTTCGCTCGAGGAGTTGCGCAGACAACTGGACTCGAAGTGGCGAAACAAGCTCGCCGGTGCGGCCAAGAACGGTCTGACCATAAGCGAGGGATCCGGGCCTGATTCATACCGGACATTTTGTGGCATCTACGGGCAGATGCGCGAACGGAAGCTCTTTGAAAGCACGGTGGATGTCGAAGAATTCGGGCGGATCCATCAGGAGCTGCCGGAAAACTTGAAAATGCGCGTTTGGATTTGCAGAAAAGGGCCGATACCGGTTGCAGGTCTGGTTGTGTCGGCGATTGGCAATTCCGCAATCTATCTCCTGGGTGCGACCAGCGACGACGGATTGAAAGAGAAGGGCTCCTATTTGCTGCAGTGGACCGCAATTCAATCGCTTAAGAAAAGCGGCATACGATGGTATGACCTGGGAGGCATTGATCCAGAGAAGAACCCGGGCGTGTACCAGTTCAAGAAAGGTTTCTCTGGCGCCGATGTTTGTCAGTTGGCTCCCCTGACGGCGTGCAGGAGTGTATTTTCTTCGGCCATGGTCAAGACTGTCTTGTCCCTTCAAAATGCAATTCGCGGCGCAAAGCGGATTCAATTCCCCGATTACCTGAGTCGGGCGCTCACGCGAAGCGCCTAAATTATGGACTAGATGCGGGCTGCATGCGGAGTTCACTGAACAAGATCAACTGGGGGTCGCCTGTACCTGTGTCACCCATTGCTCTCCCTTTATCTGGCTGCGAAGAACGGGCTCGGCGGGTAGACCCGGCTGACTCTGGCATCGGCCCGCTGCTTGGCGGCCGTGCCGAGATGCACCATCTTGGCTTTGTGGTTTCATGCATTTCAAGTGTGGGGGAGGAGTTTGCCGCGTCGCTGTCGGCATGCTGGGATGGGGCCATTATCCACGACCCGCTGCAGCGCGTCCGCGTGGCCTTCTTGTATCCGGTGGACGGCCGAAATCCTGTCTTCGAACTGGTGGAGCCAGCGGACGAGATGTCGCCGGTGACAGCGTTCCTCAAGAAACGAGGAGGACTGCACCACGTGTGCTACGAAATCGACGACCTGGATTCAGCTCTGGAGAGAGCGCAGCGCGCTGGGTGGGCGATCGCATCCTTCCCGGCGCCCGCGGTTGCTTTCGGGGGACGGAGAATTGCCTGGATCTTGTCCAGGAGACGGCTTCTAATTGAGCTACTCGCACGTTAGGAAGCTGGACATACCTCGCTGAAGCTTACCTCTCGCGGCCGGATTCGGGTTGAGAGAGTAGCGGGCTTCAGCGCCTCATCCAAATAGAGAGTTCTGATCTTACTTCATCTGGACCGCCATGCCGGACGGGACCGGCCTGGCAGGCACCTAGATTCAAGCAGGCACCTGGATTATGGATATCTCGGTTGTCATTGTAGGTTGGAACGCTAAACACTATCTTGAGCTGTGCCTCAAGAGCCTCTATGAAGCCCCGCCCGGTCGCAGTATGGAAGTGTTTGTGGTCGACAACGGCTCGAGTGACGGCTCCTCGGAGATGGTCGCGACGCAGTTTCCGCAGGTGAAGCTGCTTCGCAGCGAGGAAAATCTCGGGTTTTCCCGGGGGAACAACCTTGCCATACGGCGATGCCAGGGGCGCTATATCGCGCTTGTGAATCCGGACGTGATCCTGTTTCCAGGCTGTCTCGATGCCCTTGCGGATTTCCTTGACCAGAACCCTGGAGTAGGAAACGTCGGGCCGAAAGTCTTAAACCCTGACAGGACCATGCAGAGTACGTGCCGCCGATTTCCGACGCTATGGAACAACTTCTGTTCCGCTGCGGGCTTGGCTGCAAAGTTCAAGAACTCCCGGTTCTTTGCCGGCGAGCACATGTTCTACTTCGCGCACGATCGAACTCTGCCGGTTGACGTCCTGGTCGGTTGCTTCTTGATGATTCGCCGCGAAACCTTCGATGAAGTCGGCCTGCTCGATGAGAACCTGTTCATGTACGGAGACGATGTGGACTGGTGCCGCCGCGCCTCGAAGGCAGGATGGCAGGTGGTTTTCTATCCCGGGGCGCAGGCCATTCACGATCGCGGAAAGATCACAGCTCCTTACCCGGTTCGCTTCGCGGTCGCACAACAGCGTTCGATCCTCTATTACTGGCGCAAACATCACGGCCTATGGGGCGAGATGGGAATTCGAAGCATTATGCTGTTTCACCACGTACTGCGGTACGGATTCGCCTGGATATCCGAGGTGGCGGGCCGGAGGCGGGTGAAAGAAGATGATGTGCGCAGGAAAGTGAGCGGCGCCTGCTTGCGGGGTCTGCTGTTCGAAGGCGTCCCGCATAGCGCTTGCCTTGGTTCTCGGCCGGCATGAACCTCTCCCGTTCCATCTCGCGCTTCGGCGACTATTACCGACGCAATGGCGTCCGGGCGACCGTCCGGCGCATCGGCGTGGCTGCGAGACGATCGCTGTTGTCCAGCCGCATGGTTCTGTTCTACTGCGACCTCTCCACGATCGACTCGCAGGCGCCAGACTTGCCGGTATCGATGAAAGTGGAACGAAAGAAGAGTGAAGCCGAGCTTAGCGTGCAAAACCTGCAAGAGATCGCCAGCGTCTGGAACCCGGATCTGGCTCTACGGAACATGAGGGAGCGTTTCCATCTGGGGGCGTCCTTGTGGTTGATCAAGTCTGAGGACAACCTCGCCGGCTACGGCTGGACTCTCGAGGGACGAACCGTGGAACCTCATTATTTTCCTCTCGGGGAACGCGACGTGCAGTTCCTGGACTTCCACCTGTTCCAGAGATACCGGGGCCGAGGCATGGATTGGCTCTTGATGAACCACATATTCTTCGAGCTCAGAGCCGACGGCGTGCAGCGTGTCTTCGGCGAAGCAGCAGAGTGGAACCAGGCTTCCCTCTCGTCGTTCCGGATGGCGTCCTTTCACCGTCTGGGTCTGGCCAGGAAATTCTCAATTCTCGGGCAAACCATTGTCTGCTGGGCCGACAAGCGCGACGCTCGAAAAGACACGAAAAGGCATATCGCCACCGCCGGTCCCGGAAACCGCGCGTGACCGGCAGCCTCGATCCTCCAGGATCGAAAATCCAATTCGCCGTGTTGAATCAACTAGTTACAACTTTCTTCGCGGGTGGCGACGAAGGGAGAGAGTAATTGCGGGATGCAGCATTGAGGTTCGTGTCCTTCCGCTAGCTGTTCCGATGGCGACAACCACGGGGTACACTACAGAAGCAGCCTCCCCTACCGGTTCCGAGCACCTTTCAGACTTTTAACCTCGGCGTCGCATGCCGAATCGGAGAATCGAACATGATGCTATCCAGCCGAAGGTGGCAGACCGGGTCCTTCCCGGAGTTCAGAGATTTGGGGTTTCTTCTCCTGATTGTATTGGGCCTGCTCATGTGCACTCCTTCCCCGGCCGTAGCCGCGGTCACTGGCGGAGGAGCTTGTCCTAGCGGCGCGGCCTATCTGAACCCGACGACGGAGACGCTTGTAACATTGGGGGATCTGGGCGTGAACCAGTGCTACTTCATCGCCACCAACGGGTCCGACAGTAACTCCGGAACTAGCGAAGCCAGTCCCTGGCTCCACGCGCCCATGATGCCAAGCTGCTCTGGCAACTGCGCCGCCGCTCAGAATCAAAGTGGAGGCATCCCGGCCGGCACAGGTCTAATCCTTCGAGGCGGAGATACCTGGCATCTCGGCAACGGCAGGGCGAGTCCGTATACAGGAGGTACGTGGAATTTCAATGTTTCCCCCTATCCAATGGGCACCAGCAGCAGCCCCATCTATGTTGGCGTGGACCCGACGTGGTACTCAGGCGCAGCGTGGGCCCGCCCGATACTTAACGGCGACAATGCTCTTTGTAACTCTACGAACGCCGGCAGCGGGGGATGCAATAACGGTACCACCACCTGCACGACAACGAATTGCCCCGGTGTGTATTACGTCAACTCCTGTAGTTATCAGAACAGTGCGTCGAACATCATGATCGACATCAGCGGTCTGAAATATTACATTTTCGACAATTTGGAGCTTACAGGTTTGTGCGAGAACCGCGTCATTACCGGAGGCGGGCAGGAAGACCAAGGCGCGGACACGTATGTGCGGTATGGAAGTCTCGGCGGTCCGGCTACATTCCAGAATCTCTATATTCATGGCTGGAGTCACAGGCGCTTCGCAGGCGGCAACGGGAATACCAACTGTACGGCGGGCGCAGTCTGTTTCAACATCTTTGCCTTCCAGGGAAGCGTGATGACCGGGAGGGTGGGAGAGACGTTGGACCACGATGTCGTGGATGGCGAGGACGCCGACCCGATAGGCGGCGGACTGTGCTTCGGCGGCATGTACGATGTGGCTTACAGTGTCTTCCGCTACACCTCGCAGTGCATCGGGGCGACGCATTCGTTCCACGATAATCTCTATGAGTATTTTTATGAGAACGGCCACTCGAACATGTTTGAGGAAGTCGGCGGCCTATCCGGAACGAATGCGATTTACGACAATGTCTTTCGACACGTGCAGAACTATTGTGCAAGTGGTTGTGGGATAGGACTATGGTTCGACCCGCCGGTGGGAACGACGGACTACTTCTTTAACAATCTGTACTACGACGAAGGCAACATAGAACTCTGGATCGTCGGCCAGAACAATCAAAACGCGGGAACAGGGGTGATTTTCAATAACACGATCGAATTCACCAACAGCGGAACCCAGATCACCGGCAGCGCAACGCACAATTCGGTAGCACTGAACTCGACCAACAATCACTTTATCACCGACAACTCCAGCGGTCCCATCCTGACGAGTACCTTTACGTCGTTTAGCCAGACCACCCCCCTGGTCATGAACCATTCGACCGCCACCTCCGGCGGCTACACCTCCTCGCAGGCGTACGCTTATTCGCCCATATCCGCCAGTTCACCCACGCTGGGGGCCGCAACGAACGAGAACGCATCCAACCGGGCGTTCTGTTCGGCACTAGCAAGTGCCGGGTTACCGGACGCTGCGAGTGCTTGCCAGTCCGATACTCGCTACGCCTGCAAGTACGACGCCGCCAACCACACCGTGAACTGCCCTGCGCGCGCCGCGACGAAGAGATCAACCGCCGGACCGTGGGCGATTGGCGCGTTTGAATTCAGGACTCAGGGTGCGCCGCCCGCTCCTCCAACCGGTCTGGGCGCGGTTGTGCATTGATCCATAACGGTCCCGGCTCTTGAACTCTGGCCCCTTCAGCCATTCTCAACCGAGTTAGGGCGAGCCCACTGGTTCGGACCTGAAGGTTCAGCAGGATTCGGCGGATAAATGGAACCGCAACATTTTCGATTCGGCGGCGGCGCCGCGGATACGATGTTGACGCCGGCAACGGCGCTGGCGATGCTCATCGCCATCGCGCTGATCTTCGCCATGCCGCGCAACAAAGTGATTGTGCCGTTGCTTCTGGGGTGCTTTACGATCCCCATACAACAGGTGGTGGTCTTAGGAGGCCTCCACTTCACGGTCGTGCGCATACTAATTATCGCCGCGTTGATTCGCAGGGCCACGGCGGGAGGAAGCAAGTTTCCCAAGGGGTTCAATGGCGTTGACCAGGCGGTCATTCTATGGACGATAGCGCTGGAAGGTATCCTTTCCATCCAGTGGATGGACACGCAGGCCTTCATTCACAATTTGGGAGACTTGCTGGACATGCTTGGCGGCTATCTGGCGGTCAGGTATTTCATCCGCGACGGCGACACCGTCCGCCGAGCCATCAAGACTCTGGCCCTGGTCTGTATCATCCAGGGCGCTTGCATGCTCAACGAGCAGAGCGCTCATTTCAATGTCTTCGGCTACCTGGGAGGGATTGGACCGGGTCTGACGATACGAGAGGGGAGGATCCGCTCCGAGGGCGTGCTGGGCTGCATCTCGGCTGGAGCATGGGCGGGCGCCGTGATTCCGCTATTCATGTGGCTGTGGACGGAGCGAAAGGACCGGATGCTTGCCTACGGGGGGATTGCCGGCGGATTGGTCATGGTCTTCACTTCGAATTCCAGCACGTCGCTGCTGGCTCTTGCTGCGACAGCGCTGGCCATTCTGCTGTGGCCTCTGCGCAGGTATACGACCTGGCTTCGCCGGGGACTTGCCCTCACGCTGATCGGCTTGCACCTGGTCATGCATGGGCCCGTCTGGGCGTTGATTGCCCGAGTCGATGTTACGGGCTCTTCTTCCGGCTATCATCGGTACTATCTGGTGGACAACTGTATCCGACACTTCAGCGACTGGTGGCTGCTTGGATACAAGTATTACAACAATTGGGGATACGACATGTTTGATCTTTGCAACCAGTTTGTAGTCCAGGCTGTCAACGGAGGCTTGCTGGCGCTGGTTGCCTATGTCGCGATTCTCAGCCGGAGCTTCGGTTCGATCGGGAAGGCCCGAAAGAGGGTGGAAGGCGATCGCGGGCGGGAATGGCTTCTCTGGTGCCTTGGTTCCGCCCTGTTTTCTATCGTAGTCGCACACTTCGGTATTAATTATCCGGCCATGATGGAAATCGGCTTGTTCACCCTATGGAGCGCCATCTCGGTTGCAACGTCCGAAGCCCGGCGGCCGGCGCGGGCCAGGGTCCAGGTTGTGGAAGCTGAGATGGCCCCGCAATTGATTTGCGCATAGACGCGAGAAACAGAGTAGCGCGTGCGAGTGCTCTACAGCTTTCCCAATCGAATCGGCGCGGACCGCATTTGTTACACGGCATGGAAACAAGTTGGCGGTTTGGCAGCTGCGGGCGCCGAGGTTCTGGTGTTTCCTGCCTCCGTCTCTCGTCCCCTGCCTGCGAGCGTGAAGGTTCGCTCCACGCTCGCTCGGCGACGCGTGCGACTGCCTTACCGGTTATTGGGAGTGTTTCGTACCGTCGCCCTCCACGACTGGATTGTGGCGCGGAGGCTCGAAAAGTTGGCCGGACAGATCGATATCGTTCACACCTGGCCTCTGGGCGCCCTGCAGACGCTGAAAACGGCGGCCCGGCTGGGCATCCCAACCGTTCTCGAACGATGTAACGCCCATACGGGCTATGCCATGGAAGTTGTCCAGAAGGAATGTGAGCGCTTAGGGGTTTCGCTCCCGCCGGATCAAGAGCACGCGTTCAATGCCCGGAAGCTGCGCAAAGAAGAGACGGAATACGAACTGGCTGATCGCCTGCTTTGCCCTTCAGACTTCGTGAAGAAGACGTTCCTCGATCGCGGATTTCCCGAACAGAAACTGGCTCGACACCAGTACGGCTTCGACGAAAAAGGGTTTTATCCGCAGCTTCAACCCAGAAACAAGGAGCAGGGATTGACTGTGATTTTTGTAGGCCTGTGCGCGGTTCGCAAGGGGGTTCACTATGCCCTGGAAGCGTGGCTCAGGTCCCCAGCCTCGAAAAGTGGCAGATTTCTGATCGCCGGCGAGTTCCTGCCGGAATATCGGAAAAAGCTTGCGGCCATGCTCTCCCAGCCCAGCGTGACGGTTTTGGGGCATCGCAGTGACGTGCCGGAGCTGATGCGCAAAAGTGATGTTCTCGTTCTCCCCAGCCTTGAAGAGGGAAGCGCTCTGGTCACTTCCGAAGCTCGAGGCAGCGGCTGCGTCTTGCTGGTCTCGGAAGCTGCCGGAGCCATTTGCCGGGATAGGGAAAATGCTCTGGTCCACAGGGTGGGTGATGTTGCGGCCCTGACGCAGCATTTCACCCTGTTGCACGAAGACCGCAACCTCCTGCGCAGGCTTCGCGCGGCCTCCTTGACGACCGTGTCCGAGCTCACATGGGATACAGCGGGCCGGGTACTGCTCGATGTATACCGAGAAACCATCGCGACACGCCGCGCCAGTGCCGTCAGGTCGGCAGCATACTCTCACTGACAAGGCCCCAACGCATGACTCCGAAAGTTTCTGTCGTTATCCCGACCTATAACCGGGCGGCCAAAGTCCAGAAGGGCATCGGGAGCGTTCTGCGGCAGACGTTTTCTGATCTCGAAGTCCTCGTCGTGGACGACGGCTCAGAGGACGATACCGGCAAAGCTCTTGCGGAAACCTTCGGAGACCGGATTCGCTACTGCTACCAATCCAATCAGGGTGCCAGTGCGGCTCGGAATAGAGGAATCGCCGAAGCGCGAGGGGAATGGATCGCCTTTCTCGACTCCGACGATGAATGGGAAGCCGACAAGCTGGAATGGCAGCTCAAGACTCTAGAGCAGTTTGGCGCTCAGTGCGGCGGCTGTTACACCGATGTTCGATTGGCCAATCATGCAGAAACACGCACCTTCTTCCAACTCGCGGAAAAGACCTATCGCCACGACGGAGAGACGGGCATCAGCCGGGATGCGCTGAAACTGCTGGTAAGCCCCGGAGGCGGAGGCATGGTCATCTGCCTGTCTTCTTTTATGGGGCGCGCCGATGCGATCCGGGAGACCGGGGGATTCGACCTCAAACTGCCATACAGCCAGGACAGCGAGTTTCTGTTCCGTCTGGCGATGGCGACCCGCTTCTGTTACGTGAATCGTCCTCTGATTCGCTTTGATCGCTCCCCCGTGGAACAGCGTCACGTTGGCGTGAGCGCCCGGTGGACCCAATTGGATTTCTGGCTCAGGGACAGCCAGCTCCGCCTGGAAGGGCTCCTGCGCTTGCGCGACGCCCTGCCTGCGGACGTCCTCCAACTCATTCGCACGCAGTTGGGCTCAATCCACAGTGGCTGGGCCAATTGGTATCTGTCGAACGGGGAATATGGGAAGGCACGCCAATCCCTATCTCAAGCGATGCGAACGGACCCGACCTTGAACATTGCGGTGAAATGGCTCCTGACCTGCGCCAGCCCCGGCCTGGCCTCTCGCGTGGTGCGTTATCGCCTGGCGAGAAGTCACGGTTCGATCGCGTGAATGGCGGTTCGAGCAAACCCATCCTGGAATTCCATGAAAACAGAACACGCCCCTAGCTTCGGCCGCAACGTCGCCATCTGTGTGGCAACGGCATTGGCCCTCTGCTCCGCCGTCGAACTCACCTGCCTGTCCCTGGGGATTGCACCGCTGTTCACGCCGAACTTGCCCCTGAACGAGAAAATGCGCTTCCTCCGGGACCATCGGCCCGGCCGAACGCCGATCACAGTCGTCAGCGGCGCCAGTATCGCACTCAACGACATAGACAGCGACCTGCTCGAGGCGGGCGAAGGGCAAAGCTTTGTCAACCTGGGGGCCAATGGCGTGTCCGTATCGAGTTCGGAACAGTTCTACAGGCAATTGGCAGATCTTTACCCGGTGCGTGAGGTGATCTTCGCCGCGAGCCCGATTGAAATGCGCGATGCTTACCGGTCCGACGTCGAGGTGCCCACGCCTGTCTTTCGCCGCTATCTCCTGGGCAGGATGACTCTGGCAGAGGAATTTACCTACCGCGACATGTCCGGTCTTATCTCGTATTGGAACAACTGGAATGGTTATCACAGCCGGACGTCCCCGACTTCCATGGCATTTAACAAGACGGGCGCCGTACCTCTGGAAATCCATGTGGATGCGTCCGGACTTCGAGGAAATGTGAGCGCGACGTTCGACATGAGCCCGCACTGTACGCGCTGCATGAGCGATGTGGCCCAATTTTGCCGCGACGTCAGAAGCGAAGGCCGATTCTTCACCATAGTCCTCGGTCCGGTTCTGCCTGATGTTATCGAACACAACCCGGGAGTGCGCGCCGTGATCGCTGACCGGACGGAGCAGGTTCGGCTGGTTGCCAAGAAATGCGAAGCGCAACTGTTTGACATAACTGATTACGCCCATCTCGATGAATCGTGTTTCGCAAATTCTTTACATTTGAATGCTGAAGGTATGAGTGCAATGACCGCGCAGTTGTTCCGTTTTCGTCGAGGAGATTCACTTCCGAGGGGAATGCGCTTGAACTGCGACGGCGACGGTCTCCATCTCGCGAGGACCAGCGCCGCAAAGCCGGAATCGGCCATACCGCGATCCGGCGTGGACTGACCCGCCGGACGAATGTCTATCCCTGCGCGGATCTCGAGTCGACGAACACCGCGCTGACGCCTTATGCTATTTGCATCGTATAACTTTCTCTTCCTCTTTCTTCCGATCGCGCTTGCGGGCTACTATCTCTTCGCCAAGCTGGGGGCGGACTACGCAGTCGGCTGGCTGGTCTTGAGCTCGCTGGCTTTCTATGCCGCCTGGAATCCCGCGTTCGTGATTCTGCTCGTGTGCTCGATCGGATTCAATTTCAGGGTCGGGCGAGCGATGCTTGCGCGCGTTGGCGACACGGAACAGGCCGCTAAAGTACGCCAGCGTCTGCTCTTCCTCGGAGTCGCCGCGAATCTTCTTGTCCTTTTTTCCTTTAAGTACTTGGGGCCCATCCTTTCGTGGGGACATTCTGTTTCACTGGTGTCGTCTCGCCTGGATTTTAAGGTCATTCTGCCGTTGGGCATTTCCTTCTTTACCTTCACCCAACTCGGGTATCTGGTCGACTGCAAGTACGGTCAAGGCAAAGATCTCGACCTTATTCGTTATGCTGCCTTTGTGACCCTCTTTCCTCACTTGATCGCCGGACCGATTCTGCATATCCGCGAGATCGGGCCGCAACTGCTTGACCCGGATACATACACCCTGAGCCTGAAAAAACTATCCATCGGCACCAGCTTCTTCGTCATCGGATTGGCGAAGAAGGTGCTTTTGGCCGATCCGCTCGCCGACGTCGTGAAAATTGGATTTGCGCACCCGGCCGATTTTCCGATGTTCGCAACCTGGCTTTATGCTCTCGCTTATTCTCTACAGCTCTACTTCGACTTTTCCGGCTACTCGGACATGGCCATCGGGCTGGCTTACATGTTCGGAATCAGATTCCCGGTCAATTTCGACTCTCCCTACAGGTCCAGGAACATTATTGATTTCTGGCAGCGTTGGCATGCGACGTTGACGCGGTATTTGACTTCCTTCCTTTACACTCCGATAGCCCTGTACACGAACCGCCGCCGCCTTCGCAAGCGGCAGGGCGCGTCCGCTCGTCAGGCGAGGACGTTCGGTTCTTTCTGTTCCATCGTTCTGCTCCCGGTCTTAATCACCATGGGGCTTGCGGGAATCTGGCATGGCGCCGGCCTCCAATTCCTTCTGTTCGGACTGATGCATGGCGCCTATCTAGCCATCAACCACGCATGGCGCTGGTTTGGTCCGAAGGCGGGAAACAACCAGGGGCGGATCAGGAAGGCTTGCCTGGCCGTCTCCGGGGTCCTGCTGACCTATGTGGCCGTGGTGGCGGCCGATGTAATGTTCCGTGCGGCGTCCGCACGGGCGGGGTTCGAAATGCTCGGAGGGATGATCGGACTACACGGGATCGATCCGATTCCTTTGCCCGGCACGGCGATGGCGATGCTGCGACACCTTGGCGGGCTGCACCAATTCCTGACAAACACCCACCACATCCTGACCGTCCCCTCGGAGGACAGCGCCCCGGCTCCTGCAAGGCTGCTGCTGCTCTTCTTCATTGTCTGGGCGGTGCCGAACAGTCAGACCATCATGGCGAACTTCTCTCCAACCTTGACAGAAGTTAGACCTGCTTGTCCCAGGTGGCTGCAGTGGCAGCCGACCTCGCGCTGGGGTCTGGCGGTGGGTGTATTGCTTGCCCTCTCCCTGATGTCGCTGCAACAGACCAAGGTATTTCTATATTTTCAGTTTTAAGGGTGAGGAAGCCGGATGACGGCAGGTCGGTACGAAGAGAATCGTGTGGTCTCGGAAGCGTTCCTAGAAATCCGTTGCGAGGGTTGAAGGTTGGCACATTTAAAGAATCAACGGCCGTGTGAGGATCCTTTGTCCCTCTTCCCGAGGGGACTGACGAAGATATACAGCATTTGGGTCAGCCGCACCTACCCTTTTGCCTCGATCGGTCGTCAAGTGTCGCTTCATTTCACGTCTAAGGTCAGCCGGAAGCGCGCGACCAGAATCAGCGTGGGCAGCTCGGTAACTGTCGGGGAGTACGCATGGCTCAATGTCGCCACAGACGATCCCACAGGCGAGCCCACGATCGTGATCGAGGACCATTGCATCGTGGCATCCGGGAGTATTCTCTCAGCCCGGAACCGGATCCACCTGGAGCCTGGCGTGAACGTCGCACAACAGGTGATGATTATGGACCACAATCACGCCTACGAAGACATTCATGTGCCGATAGTCAAGCAGGGCATAACGGGAGGCGGCACAATCCGCATCGGGGAAGGGTCCTGGATCGGCCACGGCGCGGCCATCCTGTGCTCACGAGGCGAGCTCACAATTGGCCGCCACTGTGTCGTCTCCGCGAACTCGGTTGTAATACGAAGCATTCCAGATTACTCGGTGGTGTTTGGAATGCCGGCGGCGGTGATTCGACAGTACGACCCGGAAGAGCGGCGCTGGCGCATGGGCCATCGGAGGAACCCGGAACCGAAGGACCGTGAAGGAAGCGTTGACTTCGCGGTGGCCGCCCGCGGGACCACAATAGCCGCTACGGAGCCAAAATGACTTCACAGATCCAGTCCTTGAGCGGGGCCCCCATGATCCGGGAAATGAACCGTTCATTCGGCACGCAGGCAACGCCAGCGATGCGAGAGCAGCCGCTTGTCAGCTTCGGCCTGCCGGTTTACAACGGAGAAAATTTCGTAGGCGAAGCGATCCGTTCGGTATTGGACCAGACGTTTCCCAACTGGGAGCTGATCATTTGTGACAATTGCTCGACCGACCGAACGCTGGGTATTTGCCGGGGATTTGCGGAGAAGGACAACCGAATTCGCATCTATCAGAAGTCCCGCAACATGGGAGTGTGCTTCAACTATCACGAGGTATTTCGCCGTTCGCGTGGAGAGTACTTCAAATGGATGGCGCATGACGACCTCTTCGCGCCTGAGTTTATCGAGAGCTGCCTGGAGGAACTCGACAAGAATCGCGATTTGGTGCTGGTGTTCCCCAAAATGTGCGTGATCGACGCCGGCGGTCAGAAGCTGCGCAGACAGGATGGCGATCTGTCGGTTCTAAAACCCGCGGCTGAGGGACGGGCAGAGCAGTTCATGAGGCTGGCTACTCGCGGCATGGATTTCATCTGGCTCGCCTATGGCCTGTTTCGCCGCGATGTCCTCGAACAATGCGGCGGTATGGGATTGTACGCAGGAGCGGACCAGGTCTTGCTTTTCAAAGTCGCGCTGCGCGGAGAAATCAAGCAAACGGAAAAGGAGATGTTTTTCCGCCGGGAGCACCCTCAAGCGGAAACCTGCAGACGCGGATCCACGGTGCGGGAGAGGGCAAAGGGGGCCTATGCCGACGATACACGCAGGTTTGTCTTCCCTTGGTGCCGAATGCTGAAGGAACACCTCTTGTGCGTGCTCGGAAGCCCGATTTCCCTTCCGGCAAAAGCCCGATGCGCGGTTGCCGTTCTGAGGAGGTTTGCCGCGGCGTGGAAATTCTTCGTTGAGGAAGCGCTGCACTCCCCGCTGGACGCCTTCCGATCGATATAGTCGCGGCGGGATCCTCGGGCACACAGCAGGTCGATCGACAACATGTTCATGGCCTCCAGAACGCAACCCATGGATGAGGGCCTTCGATTGGCAAACGCGCCGGCCGCTGCCAGCGAATATGCGACCGTCCCGGGGAGAAGAAAGATCGTCCTCTTCGGCCATTTCGGGAGCGGCAACTTCGGTAACGAGAGCACCTTGCAAGCGGTGTTGTCCAATGTGCGCCGGTTGGTGCCGGATGTCGATGTCTCATGTGTGTGCACCGCCCCGGAAATCGTCGCCGCAGAATACAAAATCCCCGCGGCTCCCATCAGCGAGGTTGTCGTCGGGTCCTGGGATCTTCGCAACCCGGCCGCGAAATTGGCGCGAAGATTGCTCGTCGGAATTCCTGCCGAGCTCTATCGCTGGCTCAAGGGCATCAAGACGCTATGGAACCAGGACATGCTCGTCGTGGTTGGCACCGGACTGTTGACGGATGCATTCGGGCTCGCCTCGTGGGGACCATACAGCGTCTTCAAATGGTCGCTGATCGCCAAACTGTGCAGGTGCCGGCTGATACTGATGAGCGTTGGAGCCGGGCCGTTGAATTCCCGCCGAGGCCGGCTGTTCGTCCAGGCAGCCCTTTCACTGGCAAGCTTCCATTCCTACCGCGATCAGGCGACGGTTGAATACCTTGAAGGAATCGGGATCCAGTGCGGCAGCGCACGCGTCTTTCCAGACCTGGCATTCAGCCTGCCGGCGCCTTCGCCTGAGCGCACGACAGCGATGGGCCGAAACCGACGACCCGTGGTTGGCCTCGGACTGATGTCCTATGGCGGCATGTATGGAGTGGAGAAAACGACCGAGACCCATTATGCGGCGTACACCCAGACGCTGTTGACGTTCGCGGAGTGGCTTCTACACCATCAATTTGAGGTCCGTCTCCTGACCGGAGACGTCAGCGACACGACCACCGTGCAGGACTTTCAAAGCTCGATCAGGGCGCGAGCCGGACGCTGTGACGAGAAGCGCATCATCGCCCAGCCGATTACATCCTGCGAGGATTTGATCGTACAACTCGAGGCGACAGACTTCGTGGTTGCAACCCGCTTTCACAATGTTCTTCTGGGCCTTTTCCTTAACAAGCCTTCGATCGCCTTATCCTTCCACCATAAGTGTTCCTCTCTTATGAAGCAGATGGAGCTCTCGGAGTACTGTCAGGATATCAAGAGCTTGAATGCCGACAGATTGATCGAGCAATTCTCCGATCTGGAGAGAAACGGCGAAAGCCTCCGGGTCAAGATCAGACGCAAAGCGGATGAGTGCCGTGCGGCGTTGGAGCAACAATACGGTCTCATCCTGGATGAGTTGAACACATGCGAGTAAACCCATGAGAGTACTTCACGTGGTGGGAGCAAGACCGAACTTCATGAAGGCGGCGCCGTTGGTGCGCGCGCTTCGAACTCGCGGGATGGACCAGGTGATTGTTCATACCGGGCAGCACTACAGCGCGAACATGTCAGACGTCTTCTTCGCCCAACTTGGGATTCCAGAACCGGACGTAAATCTCCAGGTCGGCTCAGGATCTCATGCGTGCCAGACAGCACAGATCATGAGTCGCTTCGAGCCGGTTGTGCTCGAACGCCGGCCCGACATGGTTCTGGTCTACGGCGATGTGAACTCCACGGTTGCTGTGGCGCTCGTGTGCTCAAAGCTGGCCGTCCCGGTAGGACACATAGAAGCGGGACTGCGGTCGTTTGACAGGACGATGCCAGAAGAGATCAATCGCCTGGTAACCGACCAGATTGCCGACCTGTTGTTTACGCCCTCGGCCGACGCAGATGCGAACCTGCACCGCGAAGGCATTCCCACCGAAAGAGTCCGCCGGGTTGGGAACATCATGATCGACTCTCTCGTCGAACTGCTGCCGTTAGCGAGAGAGTGCCCTCAGGATGGCTTTCCGGAGCGATACGCCTTAGTCACGCTGCATCGGCCTTCGAACGTCGATCAGGACGACTCGTTGAGGAAAATCCTGGATGATCTGCTCACGATCAACGAAGACCTGACGGTCGTATTTCCGGTCCATCCGCGGACCCGCCAGCGAATCGCCCATTTCGGCATCGATGCCAGCGGGCTGCGGTTGATTGACCCGATTCCCTACATCGAGTTCCTGGCTCTCCAGAGCCGGGCAACGGTCGTGATCACCGACTCCGGGGGCATTCAGGAGGAAACGACATTCTTGAACGTACCTTGCCTCACGGTACGCGAAAATACCGAGCGGCCCATTACCGTCACTTTAGGCACCAATGTGCTGGTCGGGCAGGATGGCGTGAAGCTGCGAGGCGAAGTCGCAAACATCTTGCGGGGTAAGGCAAAGATCGGTGCGGTTCCCCCTCTGTGGGACGGTCACACCGCGGAACGGATCGCGGATGCGTTGGAAGGCGTGGGCGACGGCGTTTCTCTCTGTCTTTCTTCGCGGGCCTATGCCAATGGATAGTGTATGAACGACTTGAAGCAGAAGACGGTTCGGGGTGGTCTGGCGCGAATATGCGCGCAAGCGGCAGACTTCATTCTTCGGCTATTTTCCCTCATGGTCCTGGCGCGCCTGCTCAGTCCCAAAGACTTCGGTCTGGTCGCGATGGTCACGGCTTTCACGGGAGTCCTGGTTCTGTTCCGGGATTTTGGGCTCTCTGTCGCCGCAGTCCAGAGATCCAACGTTACCGAGGAGCAGATCTCAACCTTGTTTTGGATTAACGTAGGCGTAGGCGCCTCTCTTGCAGTCTTGACTGCGGCCATCGCGCCTTTCATTGCCGCGTTCTATCACGAACCCAGGCTCGTGGGGGTGGCGTCTGCTTTGGCTCTCAGCTTTCTGCTCAACGCGCTCGGCATACAGCACGGGGCGCTCCTGCAACGCCAAATGCGCTTTACCGCGTTGGCAATCATAAGCATCATCAGCTTGATCGTAAGTACGGCGGTCGGGGTTGGCGGGGCGCTGGCCGGATACGGATACTGGGCTCTGGTCGCGATGACGCTGGCTCAACCGCTCCTCATTACCATCGGGGTATGGTGGGCAAGCGGCTGGCTTCCAGGGCGTCCGCATCGCCGGGTTGGGATCCGATCCATGATGCATTTTGGCGGGGTTGTCACCCTGAATGGGCTGGTCGTATATGTGGCAACCAACTTTGAGAAGATCCTGCTTGGCCGATTCTGGGGAGCGGATGCACTGGGACTCTACGGCCGGGCCTACCAGCTGAGTAACATTCCTACGTCGAACCTGAACTCGGCCGTCGGGGAAGTGGCCTTTTCGGCCTTGTCCCGGCTTCAGCACGATCCCGCACGGCTCAAGAGCTACTTTCTGAAGGGCTACTCCCTGGTGTTGGCAATGACGATGCCGTTAACGGTAGCGTGCACGCTGTTTGCCGACGACATGATCCTCGTTTTTCTCGGGCCACAGTGGGCCTCCGCAGGAGTCATCTTCCGTTTGCTGGCGCCCACGATTCTGGTGTTCGCCATCGCCAATCCACTCTCGTGGCTGGTTACCTCCCTTGGACTGGTCCGAAGATCGCTGGCGATGGGTCTGGTCATTGCGCCGGTTATGATCGCAAGCTATGTTATCGGTCTACCGTACGGGCCAAAGGGCGTGGCATTCGCATACTCGGCGGTGATGGTTCTGTGGATCATTCCGGTGATTGCGTGGTCCGTGCACCGCACCGTGATCTCGGTTTGGGATGTGCTCCGGGTTGCGAGCCGTCCGCTCCTATCGAGCGTTGTCGGTGGAGCGGCAGCTCTTGCCGTGCGAGCCGTCTACGCACAATCACTCTCTCCTCTGCCCAGGCTGATAGTAGAGACGGTTGTGCTTCTGACCGCATTTGGCGCCATGCTCCTGTTCGCAACCGGTCAACAATCCTTTTACCTGGACCTGTTTCGCATGTTGATACGGCCCTCATCAAGAAAGGACAACAGTCTGGTTTCCGCCTAGGATTCCCGGACAGCGCAATCATGGTTCCATCGATCGCGACAGTAGCGGGATCGCGGGCACTTCGCGCCTTGGTCGCGAGACCCTTCATGAGTGCCAATGAGTGGCTGTGGTCGCGACTTCCGGCGTCCGTCACGATGTCGCGTCCCATGCTGGGATACGGAGCTTTCCTGCATTCACTCGAGAGATTGCGCTCCGCACGAACACAGTTCCACGGAACGTTCTTCTTTCGAAATCGCCCGGAACTTGAATTGATGCGTTCCCTGGTCGAGCGAAAGACCAGGGGCTCCACGGTGAAGTGTACGGTGCTCGCCTGCAGCAACGGGGCCGAGGTTTACTCGATCGTTTGGACCCTTCGATCGGCCCGACCCGACTTGAAGGTTGCCGTTCGCGCCGTGGATATTTCGAATGAGATTCTGGAGCTAGCCAAGGCTGGCCTTTACTCCCTCGAAACCAACGATCTGGTAAATTCGCCGATCTTTGAGCGCATCTCGGAAAGAGAAATCGAGGCGATGTTTGATCGGCAGGATGGAGAGTTGAGGGTCAAAGCATGGCTTAAGGACGGCATCCGCTGGCAAGTGGGGGATGCCGGCGACCCAACGCTCGCGGACTGCCTAGGTGAACAAGACATTGTAGTTGCCAACAAGTTCCTTTGCCATATGAGGCCGTCGGACGCTGAAAGGTGTTTGCGCAATCTGGCGCGTCTCGTGAAACCAGGTGGGTATCTATTTGTTTCCGGAGTTGATCTGGAGGTCCGAACCAAGGTGGCGGTCGATTCAGGGTGGACTCCCGTGCTGGATCTCATCGAGGAAATGCATAATGGCGATTCCTCGGTGAGGGCCGACTGGCCGTGGAGATATTGGGGTCTGGAACCATTCGACAGAACCCGACCGGACTGGAACATTCGTTATGCCTCCGCATTTCAGATCGGTGTGCCCAGGCTCAGCAGTAAGGGATTGAACTGCTGTTCATCCATCGAGGACTGCGGTTAGCGAGTCGCTCATGGGCAGGCGGCTGGATTGAATTCTGAAGCGATGGGTCATGCCGGCAGGCTAACGGGCCGTGCGGCTCTCGTCACGGGAGCGAGCAGCGGCGTTGGGCGGGCTATCGCGTTGTTGCTCGCGAAGAACGGCGTTCGAGTCTATGCCGTCGGGCGAGCGTTGAGGGCGTTAGAAGAGACCGTCACCGCTCTCCAGGAGTTCGCGCCCGCGATGGGCTTTCCCATGGACCTGACCCTTGACGGGAGTCTGCAGCCGCTCGTGGCGCATCTGGAGGAAGACGGCGGCCAACTGGACGTGTTGATCCACAGCGCCGGCGTGATCCACCAGGGTCCCATGGAGAAGGCCCGTATTGAAGACTTCGATTGCCAATATGCCACGAATGTCCGCGCCCCGTACCTGTTGACACAGCGGTTGTTGCCTTTTTTGACCAAGGCCAGCGGCCAAATCGTTTTCATAAACTCAAGCGTCGGGCTTGCGGTGAAACGCCCCGAGGCGGGCCAGTATGCGGCCACCAAGCATGCGTTGAAGGCGGTCGCCGACAGCTTGCGTGAAGAATTAAATCCTAAAGGCATTCGAGTCCTCACGGTCTATTTGGGGCGAACGGCCACACCCATGCAGCAGGAGCTGTATCGACAAGAAGGAAGCTCTTACCACCCGGAACAACTCTTGCAGCCGGAGGACGTGGCATCCGTGATTATTCACGCGCTGAAGCTCCCGCGGACGGGCGAGGTGACCGACATCTCCATCCGTCCGATGGTGAAGCGCACATCGTAAGTTGCCGCCTCGGGTGTTACCTGAGCAAGATGCGCAGAATCGGAGGCTTGCCTGAGCGAAGAACGGAAGGGAAGACCGCCTCATCGAGGATGGTTCCACTGGATCAGAGATTAGTTACAGAGATGGACCGGACATGATTTTCCAGGAAACCGAGATCCCCGGCGCATTCGAAATCCATCTTGAAACCATGCACGATTCGCGCGGTTTTTTTGCCCGCGGTTGGTGTCAGCGCGAGTTTGAAGACCAGGGCTTGAACCCCAGGCTGGTGCAATGCAATGTTTCTTTCAACTTTCGAAAAGGCACTCTGCGCGGCATGCACTATCAGGAACCGCCAAAGGCCGAGGCGAAGCTGGTCCGGTGCACCCGAGGATCAATTTACGACGTTGTCATCGATTTGCGGCGGAAATCGCCTGCGTACAAGCATTGGGTTGCCGCGGTTCTCGCCGCAGATCAGCGGAATATGATGTACGTGCCGGAAGGCTGCGCTCACGGCTTTCTCACGCTCGACGACAACACGGAAGTGTTTTATCAGATGTCCGAGTTCTACAGTCCAGAACTCGCTCGGGGAGTCCGCTGGGACGACCCTGCTTTCCAGATTACCTGGCCCGAGAAAATTGAGGTAATGTCCGACCGCGACCGCGCGTACCCGGATTTCGAGCCCGCCCATGCGTTTATCGAGAGAGATTGATCCGGAAATCGGCAACCGCCTGTATCGCTTCGCCTCCGACCTGTATCCGATTTGCCGGAGCATCACGGGCAGCGGACTGAGACAGACTCTGGCAGCCATTCAGAGCCGCGTCCCGCTCGAGATCTCCGAGGTGCCGACCGGGACCCAGGTGTTCGACTGGAATGTGCCCAGAGAATGGAACATCCGGGACGCATATATAAAAGACGCCTCCGGACGCCGCGTGGTGGACTTTCGAAGCTGCAACCTGCACGTTTTGAATTACAGTGTTCCCGTTCGCAAGGTGATGTCCCTCGAGGAGCTTCGGCCCCACTTGTTCACGATCCCCGAGCGGCCGGATTGGATCCCCTACCGAACTTCCTACTATCAAGAGGGTTGGGGATTCTGCCTGTCGCACAACCAGATGCAAGCGCTCAGCGAAGGAACATATGAGGTTTGCATTGAGTCGACTTTGACGGACGGTCATTTAACCTACGGGGAGTGCTACCTGGCGGGCCGCTCACCCGATGAGGTTCTAATCTCCTGCCACATCTGCCACCCGTCGTTAGCCAACGACAATCTTTCCGGTCTGACCGTGGCCACGGCCCTGGCTGAGCTGTTGGCCGAGCTGGAGTTGCGGTATTCCTATCGGTTCTTGTTCATCCCCGGAACCATAGGCGCGATTGCCTGGCTGTGGCGAAACCGTGAGATGGCCGGTCGCATCCGTCACGGGCTGGTAGTAACAGGTGTCGGGGATGAAAGGGAATTCCACTATAAACAGAGCCGCATCGGGAATGCCGAGATCGACCGCGCCATGAAGCAAGTACTTCAGGAAAACGGCCGTCCTTTCGAGTTCCTGGAATTCTCGCCTTACGGCTACGACGAACGTCAGTATTGCTCTCCAGGATTTAATTTGCCGGTAGGATGTTTGATGCGGAGCGTCTGGGGCACATTTCCCGAGTACCACACGTCGGCCGACAATCTGGACTTCATCAAGCCGGAACGATTGACGGAGTCTCTTCGTGTCTGCATTTCGCTGGTTGAGTTGCTGGAGGCCAACCATCGGTACCGTAATCTTAGTCCGTACTGTGAGCCGCAACTCGGAAAGCGCGGGCTCTATCGCGCCAGGGGCGGCGAATCGATTGAGCCCGAGATCAACGCTCTACTCTGGGTGCTGAATCTTTCCGATGGCAGGCACTCCCTGCTCGACATTGCAGAACGGTCCCGCCTGTCCTTCGAAACCATCCGCCGTGCCGCCGACCGACTGCGCGAAAGTGGTTTACTTGCAGTAATGTCCGAGCCAGAGATAAACCGACACTGTGACGCCTGGGCGGGTAGCCTTGCCTAGATGTCCCTCATGGGGCGCCATCGCGGACTGTGCGCGGTGCGGGTCATGCGTGAATGTTGAGTTGACTGTGAAACCACTCCGGTAACGCCCTGACGCTAAGAAATCAAGAAATCTAGAAAATTTTTGTCGTCTACGTCCTGACGAGGGAGAAGCATGAGAGTACTTCTAACCGGTCACCAAGGGTATATAGGCGCCGTAGCAGGTCCGCTTCTGGGTTCTGCGGGGCACGACGTTGTTGGTTTGGACAACGGGCTGTTTTCCGGCTGCGACTTTACCACCGCGCCGAACGGCATAACGGATGTCCGGAAGGATATCCGCGATTTATGCAGGAAGGATTTGGAAGGGTTTGACGCAGTCGTGCATTTGGCAGCCTTGTCGAACGATCCTTTAGGGAACCTGAACGCAAACCTGACATTGGATATCAACCACAAGGCCACACTGCGTCTGGCTGAATTGGCCAAAGCAGCCGGCGTGAAACGCTTCGTTTTTTCCTCGTCCTGCAGCACCTACGGCGCTGGCGGAGATGCGTTTCGCGACGAAAAGGCCGCTCTGAATCCCGTCACTCCCTACGGTGAATCGAAAGTTCGGGTAGAACGGGACGTCGCGCGGTTGGCCGACGACCAATTCACACCTACTTATTTGCGTAATGCAACCGCATACGGGGTGTCGCCGCGGCTGCGGCTGGACATCGTTCTGAACGATCTGGTCGCGTCCGCTTACACGACCGGCCGGGTACTTATCAAGAGTGACGGCACGCCGTGGCGGCCGATTACGCACATCCGCGACATTATCGCGGCCATTCTTGCCGTGCTCGAAGCACCGCGAGAGATAGTTCACAACGAGACGTTCAACGTCGGCCGGACAGAAGAGAACTATCGCATTCGAGAGTTAGCCGAGATTGTGGCCGAAGTTGTTCCCGGCTGCCACATCGAGTACGCGCCCGGCGGTGCACCCGACAAGCGGTGCTACCGGGTCAATTGCGACAAGATCCAGCGGGTTCTACCGTGGTTCACGCCGCAATGGACCGCGCGGAAAGGGGCCGAGGAGCTCTACCAGGCTTACCGCAACGCGCGCCTGACGGCAGAAGACGTCGAGCAGGGGCGCTATCTTCGGATCCGCCACATTCAACGGCTTCTTCAAAGCCAGCGATTGGACCCTTCCTTGCGCTGGATTGAGAAGCCCATGGAAGCAGCTGTGATTGTCTGAACTCACACCTTTGGAGAACAAATCGGTACACTGCCATGGCCACAACGACCCTTCTTGCACCGATACAACACCGGGCGGCAACCGGACACTGCCGTTTCTGCGGAGCTGGTTTGCAGAGAACATTCGTCGACCTGGGATTGTCTCCTCTTTGCGAGACCTACCCCGCTGCCGCCGATTTTCATCGCGGTGAGATGTATTACCCGCTTCACGTGTACGTCTGCGATCGTTGTTTTCTCGTCCAGCTCCAAGAGTACGAAAACCCGGAGCGCATTTTTACCGACTATGCCTACTTCTCGTCCTATTCGGATTCATGGCTCAAGCACGCCGAGAATTATTGCAGCAAGGCGACGAGTCGGTTCGGTCTCGACGGCCGGAGTTTTGTCGTTGAAGTGGCGAGTAACGACGGGTATCTCCTGCAATATTTCGTCCGGCAGGGAGTGCCGGCACTCGGAATCGAGCCGGCCGCCAACGTCGCCAAGGTCGCAGTTGAAAGAGGCGTTCCCACGATGATGCGCTTTTTCGGCGCCCAACTCGCCAGAGAACTTGCCGCCGAAGGGCGCCGCGCCGATCTGGTCGTGGGCAACAATGTCCTGGCGCAGGTCCCGGACCTGAACGACTTTGTCGAGGGCCTGAAGATCCTGTTAAAGCCCGGCGGCGTGCTCACCCTCGAATTTCCTCATTTACTCAAGTTGATTGAGCTCAACGAGTTCGACACCATTTATCACGAGCACTTTTCCTACTTCTCGCTGCATACAACCATGCGCCTCATGGAAGCGCATGGCTTGAAGGTCTTCGATGTAGAGGAGTTGAAGTCGCACGGCGGGTCGCTGCGTATCTACGCCTGCCGCTCGGAGTGCAACGCCTACGGGTCAGGGTGCGCGGTTGCCAAGGTGCTCGCGGACGAACAACGGGGGGCCTTGGATTCGCCGGATGGCTACGCGCATTTCGCGCAGCGGGTACGGGAGACGAAAATCGCGCTCGTGCAGTTCCTGTTGACGGCCGCCCAGGAAGGCAAGAGGGTGGCTGGCTACGGAGCGCCCGGCAAGAGCGCGACCCTGTTGCACTACTGCGGAATCGGCAAGGACTGGATCGAATACACCGTGGATCGCAGCCCGCACAAGCAAGGCCGCTTCCTGCCCGGAAGTCATATTCCGATCTTTCACCCGGACCGGATTCGGGACGCCGAGCCGGATTACGTCGTCATCCTGCCCTGGAACCTGAAAGAAGAGATCATGCAGCAGCTGCAATTTATCCGCGACTGGGGCGGCCGCTTCGTTGTGCCGATCCCGAAAGTGGCGATTTACTAAGACGGAGGTCATACCATGAAGGTGGTGCTGTTCTGTGGAGGGGCCGGGCTGCGACTGCGGGGCTACGCCGATGATGTCCCCAAGCCCATGGTGCAAATCGGAACCCGACCGATCCTGTGGCATTTGATGAAGTACTACGCGCACTTTGGGCACACCGATTTTGTTCTGTGCCTCGGATACAAGGGCCATTGCATTAAGGATTATTTCCTGCATTACGACGAGTCGGTCTCCAACAATTTCGTTTGGTCGCGGGGAGGGAAAAATATACAGTTTTTCAATCGCGACATCGACGATTGGACGATTACGTTTGTCGAAACCGGCGCGAGCGCCAATATTGGCGAGCGCTTGAAGGCTGTCGAACCCTACGTCGGGGATGAAGAGGTGTTTTTCGCCAACTACGGCGACGGCCTCAGCGACGTTCCCCTGTCCACGATGCTGAATACGTTTCGACGAAGCCAGGCAGTCGCTTCTCTATTGCTGGTGCAGCCTACGGCAAGCTTCGACATCGTGCATACCGGGGGTGGAGGTCTGGTCGAGGAAATACAACCTTTACGCAAGACGAACATTTGGATCAATGGAGGGTTCTTCGTCATGCGGAAGGAAGTTTTTCGCTACATTCAACCGGGCGAAGAACTGGTACGCGAACCATTCCAGCGTTTGATCGAAGAACAGGCCCTGTTGGCGTACAAGTACAACGGTTTTTGGCAGTGCATGGATACGTTCAAGGACAAGCAGCATCTCGAGGAACTGAATCAGGGCGCAGCCCCGTGGAAGGTCTGGAGCCCCGGTCACTCCAACGGAAACTCGAATCATTTGGAAGTGGTCTCAGCCGGCGCATGATCCACCTGACCTTTGATTTGGCCACAAACCGCGCACCACACGTTTTATGTCTCGGCTGCCATTCTGATGATATCGAGATTGGCTGCGGAGGCAGTATCCTGCGCCTGGCGCACGAGCATCCCAACTGCAAGTTTCACTGGGTGGTGTTGAATGCGGTTGGAACTCGGGAAACCGAAGCCCGCCGAGGCGCGGAACTGTTCGCCGGCGACCGGATCGGGACCTTGTTGCTGAAGGATTTTCAGGATGGCTTCATGCCTTACGATGGCGGGCAAGTCAAAACCGTATTCGAAAGGGAGTTAAAGCAACTGAGTCCCGACTTGGTCTTCACTCATTACGGTCGCGACGCCCACCAGGATCACCGGTTAGTTTCCGAACTGACCTGGAATACGTTTCGGGACCACCTGATTCTCGAGTATGAAATCCCGAAATACGATGGCGACCTCGGGCGGCCCAACGTGTTCTTCCCACTCGAAGCAGAAGTTTACCAGCGCAAAGTCGGTCATCTTATGGACGTGTTTGGTTCGCAGCGCAGTAAGCGCTGGTTCGAGCGGGAGACGTTCTTATCGATCATGCGTCTGCGGGGAATGGAGTGCAATGCTCCGAGCGGCTACGCAGAGGCTTTCTACTGCCGCAAGCTACTGGTGTAGGTGAGCAACCTTAGTTTGCTTGACAGCAAACGGTTTAGATCTTACATGTGACCCCCAACAACTGTTGGATTCCTCTCCAGGCACCGGTTGGCGTGCCCTGGTCAAGCCGCTTTTTGGCGAATTTCGTGAGTCCTCGCCGACATTTGACACCCAATCCCGCGCGCAAGCGATCGAATCGAGACACCCGATGAACATGTTACCCGAAGCCGAGCGGCGCAAAGCGCCCGCTCGAGTGATCTTTACCGTCCTTGCCTGTTGTTTATGCGCCGCCACCTTGTCTGCCGCCCCGAGTTTCGTCCAAAGAAGCTCGGCTACCCCGCAGTCGCCCACGGCAACGGTGGCCGTGAGCTATTCCGCCGCGCAGACCGCCGGCGACCTCAACATCGTAGCGGTCGGGTGGAATGATACAAGCGCGACCGTGCAATCGGTGAAAGACAGTGCAGGCAACACATACAGCTTGGCCGTCGGCCCAACCAGCGGCGCCGGACTTCGGCAGTCTATCTATTACGCGCCCAATATTGTGGGCGGCGGCAACACGGTGACGGTGACGTTCAATCAGCCTGCCGTGTTCCCCGATGTACGCATTCTGGAGTACAACGGGGTCAACACGCTGGACGCCTCCGCTGGCTCGAGCGGCAGTAGCGCAACGGCAAACAGCGGGTCGGCCGCGACGCACGTAGCCAGCGAACTGATCTTCGGGGCGGACATGGTGGCAACCACGACTCGGGCAGCGGGCGCTGGATTCACGTCTCGTGTGATCACTTCACCCGACGGCGACATTGCGGAAGACAAGGTCACAACGGCCGCGGGCAGTAACTCCGCAACCGCACCGTTGACTTCGCCGGGCCCATGGGTGATGCAGCTGGTGGCATTTGCATCGATAACGGGTCCCGCACTCACAGTGACAAGTGTGGGGCCGGGCAGCGGAAGCACCGCCGGAGGCACGGCGGTAACCATCACCGGAGTCAACTTCGCTGCAGGAGCGACGGTGACGTTTGGAACGACTGCGGCTGCCAACGTTGCCGTGGTGAGCGGAACCCAGATCAACGCGACCACGCCTCCCGGAAACGCTGGGGCGGTGACCGTTACGGTCCGGAATCCCGGGGGCCAAACCGGCAGTCTAGTCGATGGATTCACTTACATCGCCCCGCCGACGGTTACCAATGTCAATCCCGGCAATGGAGCCATTGCGGGCGGTACCTCAGTCACCATCAGCGGGACGGGCTTCGCATCCGGTGTGACGGTGATGTTCGGGTCGGCGCCAGCGGCCAATGTCGTCGTGGCCAATTCCACAACGATCACGGCCACGACACCTCCGGGAAGCGCCGGCGCCGTTGCAGTGAAGGTGACCAACAGCAACGGTCTGAGCGGCAGTCTCGCGGCTGGATTCACGTATCTTGCGTCCCCGACGGTCACCGGAGTCAATCCGGCGAGCGGCAGCACGGCAGGAGGAACGGCGGTCACGATTGCAGGAACAAACTTTGCAGCTGCCGCAACCGTAACCTTTGGCGGCACTCCCGCAACCAATGTGATCGTAGTGAACAGCACGACGATTACGGCCACTACTCCGTCAGGAAGTGTCGGAACGGTCACGGTCATGGTGACGGTCAATGGTCGGAGTGGAAGTTTGCCGAACGGGTATAGCTATGTCGTGACACCGACCGTGACCAGCGTGAGCCCCAATAGCGGGCCCGGGGTTGGTGGAACGCCGGTGACGATCACGGGGACGAACTTTGCCGCGGGAGCGACAGTCACGTTCGGCGCGGCGGCCGCCACGGCTGTATCTGTTGTTAACAGCACGACCCTGAATGCGACCACTCCGCCGGGGAGCGGCACAGCGACTGTGACGGTGAGGGTTAACGGTCTCAGCGGCAGTCTGGCCAACGCCTTCACTTACAACGGAACGGGATCGATTATTAAGTTCGTGCAGGGCAACTATGCGACGCCGCAATCCGCCCAGACATCGGTGGCTGTGAAATACAGTGCGGCCCAGAATGCCGGGGATCTTAATGTCGTCGCAGTTGGTTGGAACGACAGTACGGCAACGGTCGCCGCGATTACCGACGCAAGCGGTAATTCGTACACCCGGGCGGTGGGGCCGACAACCGTCAGTGGCGTGGCCTCCCAGTCCATCTACTACGCCAAGAATATTGCCGCGGCACCTGCCGGGGCCAATACCGTGACCGTGACGTTTTCCCCCGCGGCCCAGTTTCCAGACGTCCGCATTCTCGAGTACAGCGGAGCGGACGAGTCCGCCCCCGTCGACGTAGTCGCGGCAGGCAGCGGAAACAGCGCATCGAGCAGCAGCGGCTTCGCCACCACCACGTCCCCGCTGGATCTACTGTTCGGGGCAAATCTCGTGATAAGCACGACCACCGGCGCCGGCAGCGGCTTTACGAGTCGATTGCTGACCTCGCCGGATGCGGACATTGCCGAGGATGAGTCGGTGACCTCAACCGGCAGCTATGCCGCGACCGCCCCCCTCGGCTCGTCCGCCCCATGGATCATGCAGATGGTCTCGTTCCGTACACCTGCCGGCAGCGCTATTCCGCTGGTTAGTCTCAGCAGCAGCAGTCTGAATTTCGGGAGCGTCGCCACCGGCGTCAGCAGCAGCCCGCAGACGGTGACCTTGACGAATGCCGGCACAGGGACTTTGTCGGTCACGTCGCTCGACATTGCTGACGGAAACGTTGGCGACTTCAAGCAGACCAACAATTGTGGTTCGACACTGGCTCCGAGCGGCGCCTGCGCCATAAATGTAACGTTCACCCCCACGGACACGGCCGGGCGCGGGGCCTCTCTACTGATAAATGACAATGCTCCCGGCACGCCCCAATCCATTGCTCTCTCCGGAACGGGTACGGGATTCGGGGTAACGCCGCGGGCGGTCGTACTGACTCCAGCGAGAACCCAGCAGTTTACGGCCACTTCGAGCGCGACGTGGTCGGTGGATGGCGTTGTCGGAGGGTCGTCGTCGGCGGGCACGATCACCGGCAACGGTTTGTATTCCCCGCCGACCGGCACCGGCACGCACACGGTCACGGCGACCTCGAGCCAAGGCCAGCAGGCGAGTGCGACGGCCTACATTAGCACCTACCCCGGTGTGTATACCCATCACAACGACAATATGCGCACGGGCCAAAACAACGGGGAAACGGTCTTGACGCCGGCAAATGTCAATTCCGTTCAATTCGGCAAGCTGTTCTCGTATCCCATCGACGGAACCGCATTCGCGTCCCCGCTCTATGTCTCTAGCGTCGGGATTCCCGGTAGCGGGGTACACAACGTGGTGTACGTCGCGACCGAAAATGACAGCGTCTACGCCTTTGACGCGGACGGATTGACCAGCAGCCCGTTGTGGCATGTGAGTTTCCTGAAGTCAGGCGTGACCACCGTCCCCTGCAACGACGTTGGCGAGTGTGGCGATATTCCCACGCAAATCGGGATCACGAGCACCCCGGTCATTGATCCGGCATCTGGGACCCTGTACGTGGTTGCCAAGACCAAAGAGAGTTCAAGCTACGTCCAGCGGCTGCACGCACTGGACATTACGACCGGCGCAGAAAAGTTTGGCGGCCCGGTTGTCATTACCGCGACCGTCCCAGGTACGGGGGTCGATTCCGTACATGGACAGGAAACGTTCAATGCACTGCGGGAAAACCAACGCACTGCGCTCCTTCTCAGCAATGGCGTGGTGTATTTTGCCTTCGGATCGCACGGCGATCAATCGCCGTGGCATGGCTGGGTTCTCGGGTATGATGCGACGACGCTGCAGCAGGTCCTTGCTTACAACGACACGCCCAACGGGTCTTTCGGCGGTGGCGGCATCTGGCATGCCGGCGGCGGTCTGGCAACCGATGCCAACGGGAACCTGTATTTCGCCACCAGCAATGGAGACTTCGACGCCAACACCCATGGAGGGGACTACGGAACCAGCATAGTCAAGCTTGGCGCCAACGGCGCGGTGCTCGACTACTTTACGCCTCACGACCAGGCCATCCAGAGTTCGAACAATCTCGATCTCGGTTCGGCCGGTCCCGTGCTGCTCGTAGATCAGACGACCGGCACGCACCCGCATCTGCTTATCAGCGCCGGCAAGAATGGCACGATTTATGTGATTGATCGCGACAACATGGGGCAGTTCAGCCCCGACAATGATAATCAGATTGTGCAAAGCCTGGTTGGCGCGCTGCCCAATGGAAGCGATGAAGTTGGTAACTTCAACTCGCCTGTTTATTACAACGGCTACGTGTACTTCGCCGCTGTAAATGACTCCGTGAGAGCCTTCCAGTTGAGCAATGGTTCCTTGTCGGCCGGCCCAATCTCGATGACCTCCTCCATCTACCCGCTTCGCGGTGCAGCTCTGGCGGTTTCCTCAAACAACGGAACGAACGGCATTCTCTGGGCAGTCCAGACCAACGGTTCCGATCCCAATACCGTGAATGCTTCGGGAACTCTGTTCGCCTACGATGCGAACAACCTCGCCGAAGAGCTCTACGACAGCAATGAAGCCGGAAGCCGCGACACTATGGACAAGGCGGCGAAATTCAGCGTCCCGCTCGTGGCCAACGGAAAGGTTTTCATCGGTTCGCAGACGCAGCTGACCGCCTACGGCCTCTTGCCATGACCCTTGAGCGACGCTCACATTGGCATGGAATGGCAAGATTAGAAGTTCAACGGCGAGTGCGGCGTCCGGTGAAAGTCTCCGCACGCTAAGGCCGCACTCCCAGCATTTGGGTCCCTGCGTCTTTCTGCAGACCGGTGTCGCGCATTCGACACTGAACCACCAACTAAATAGCTCGGAAATCCCCCGGCCGGGCTCGCTTTCAGGTGGGGCTTAACCCACGCCCCGTCGATGGCCTGCCACCTGAGAAGGAGTTCCGATGAGACTGCAATCTGGTCCCCGCGAAGGGTGTCTATGCCGTGCGCGCTTTGCCCTGGCACTGGCCGTTCTGTTTGTGGCGCCGACGTTCGCTCAGACGACCGCGCCGGTTATAGTTAACAGCCTCGGCTATATCAATGGCACTCCGCTGACGGTTCACACGTCGGCCGCCTTTGACTCCACTGGCGCGTCCACATTGGTTGCATTCGTTTCCGCCAATAATTCCTGGAACGGGCTTCCCGTTGGCATCGCCGGCCTCACGGACAGCCAGTCCAATGACTGGACCCTGCTTGCCGGGCCTACCACCTTTGTTGGCAGCTCATTTGGACTCGTTTCCGCCGTCTACTACCTCCATGGACCGGCCACGAGCGCCCATCACACCCTGTCGGTCCAATTGAGCAATCCAGCCCCGCTCGTATTTCACGTTTTTGCCGTCTCGGGCTCGGATGTGACGAGACCCCCGATGGTTTCGGCCATCACTGACCCAGGAACGGGCAATGTCTCGGCGACCGTCACGGGCGCGCCGATTGTCGTGCCGGGCAACACCTTGTTACTGGGGTGGGCGAAGAACGAGACCAGTGCGACGGCCACCGCAATCGACGGCTACTCGCTGGACCCCCAGTCTACGAGTTTTCTGTGGGCTGAATCTCAGACTGCTTCTTCGGCCGGCTCCTACAGCAGCGGCTTTCAGTACGACTCGCCCATTGGCTGGCAGACCGCGATGGTTGGCCTTGCGGCTTCGGCCGGGCCGGGGGCTTTCAATCAGAGTGTCATAGCCAAATTTAATACTCCGATGGGCGTGACGCTTCGCGCCTCGTCGCCACAGGGTCTCCCGCTGACCTACACCGTTCTGACCAACCCTGCCAGGGGTGTTCTATCCGGAACCGCGCCAAACCTGACCTATTCCCCCGACGCGAACTACGTCGGACCGGACAGCTTCACATTTAAAGCAAATGACGGTGCCTCCGACAGCAATACCGCGACCATAAGCATCAACGTACAAGGCCCGGTAAGCGCGATGGGTAGCGTAGGGTACGACAATTCGACTCCCCTAACCACGCACACATCCGGAGCCTTCAGCTCGACCGGCGCCTCCACCCTGGTGGCTTTTGTGTCTACCCACCCGTCGTGGGATGGCCTGCCCGTCAGCCTCCAGGGAGTGAGCGATAACCAGGGAAATGCCTGGAACCTGCTGACCGGCCCCGCCACGTTTGCCGGGAGTTCCTTCACACTCCTGTCGGCGATCTATTATCTGAACAGCCCCAATACCAGCGGAAGCCACACGGTCTCGGTCCAATTGACCAATCCGGCTCCCTTGGTATTCCATGTCTTCGCGGTCGCGGGCTCCGACGTTGCCGGCCCGCCAGTCTTCTCCACAATTACGGATCCGGGAACAGGCAATGTTTCGGCAACTGTGGGAACCTCTGCCATCATGGTGCCGAATGACGCGTTGTTAATAGCCTGGGTCAAGAACGAGCTCTCCGCCGCCGCGACTGCAATCGACGGTTACACTTTGGATCCACAGTCGCAACCCTTTCTCTGGGCGGAATCTGAGACCGTGGCGAATGCCGGATCCTACGCGGGCCAGTTCGAATATAGCGCTCCAGTCGGGTGGCAAACGGCAATTGTCGGCCTCAAAATGCCAGGCGGGGGACCACCTTCGCCGACGCTGACCGCTACGCCGCCGGAGCTGACGAGTCAAACTTCTGCCAGCTTTAGTTTCAGCGATACGCAGTCGGGCACAACCTTCCTGTGCCAGCTGGATGGCAGCGCCTTTGCCGGCTGCTCGAGTCCTGCGGCTTATGCGAACCTGGCCCAAGGGGTTCACACGTTTGGGGTCAAAGCACAGGATGGCGCCGGCAACCAGAGCGGTGCCGCAACGTATAGTTGGACAGTCGACACAACGCCGCCGCCATCGCCAACCCTGACCTCGACTCCCGCAAATCCAACGACCCAGACGAGCGCAAGTTTCGGCTTCACCGACACCGAATCCGGTGCGGGTTTCCTGTGCCAGCTGGATGGCGCCGGGTTCAATGTCTGCTCAAACCCCGCGGCATACTCCGCCCTGAGCCAAGGCACACACACCTTCTCGGTTATGGCGGCGGATGCGGCAGGCAACCAGAGCGGCCCTGCAAGTTTCGTTTGGACCATTCAGGCGTCGGCGGGAATCGCGTTCGTACAAGGGGTGTCCGCAACACCACAAGGGCAAGCGCAGACAGTGACGGTTACTCTTCCCGCCGGTCAAACAGCCGGGGATCTCAACGTCGTAGCGGTCGGATGGAACGACGCGACCGCCGCCGTGCAGTCAGTTACCGACAGTGCCGGCAACAGCTACAAACTGGCGATTGGGCCAACTGTCGGGACAGAACTGCAGCAATCGATCTATTACGCCTCGACGGTTCGGGGAGGGGCCAATGCGGTAACGGTGACCTTCAGCCAGCCGGCGAGCTTTCCGGACATCCGGGTTCTCGAATACCGCGGGGTCAACGCTTTGGACGTTTCCTCTGGAGCCAAGGGAAACAGTACGACACCAAATAGTGGACCAGCGGCCACGAACGTGGCGGACGAGCTGATTTTTGGGGCAAACACCGTAGCAACGACCACCAAGGCCCCGGGCGCCGGATTTACGTCGCGTGTCATCACCTCGCCCAACGGCGACTTGGCGGAAGACAAGGTCGTCAGCATCAGTGGCAGTAACAGTGTGGGCTCCACCTTGACCTCAAGGGGGCCTTGGGTAATGCAGATGGCGACCTTCTTCGAAACTACAGGACCAGGCCCCACGGTCAGCACTGTGAGTCCAGCCAGCGGGCCCGCCACCGGCACCACGCCCGTGACCATTACCGGCACCAACTTCTCTTCGGGCGCCAGGGTGATGTTTGGAACCAACGCAGCCACGAATGTGGTGGTCGTGAGCGGCACAACCATCACGGCGACTGCACCTTCCGGGCCTTCTGGACTGACAGCCGTCACCGTAACGGTCAACGGCCAGAATGGAATGTTGAACAATGCATTCACCTATGTTCCACCGCCTTCTTTGACCAGCGTACTTCCACCCAGCGGACCTCCAGCCGGAGGAACTGCGGTCACCATCACGGGCAACAATTTCCTCTCTGGCGCGACGGTGCTTTTCGGGAGCACGGAGGCAGCCAATGTCTCGGTGGTGAGTGCAACGGCGATTACCGCCACGTCCCCGCCGGGACTTGCAGGGACGGCCGCTGTGACTGTGAAAAATCCGGACGGCCAGATTGGCAGCCTGAGCAGCGGCTTCATCTACGGCCCGCCAACGGTCGTTGGCGTCTCTCCGCCTAGCGGTCCCACGGTAGGAGGAACCGCGGTAACCATCACCGGAAGCAATTTCGCGTCGGGAGCAACCGTGATGTTCGGGGCGGCGGCCGCCCTTAATGTCACGGTGAAGAATGGCACGACGATCACCGCGACGGCCCCGGCGGGAAGTGCGGGACCGGTGACCTTAACCGTCACCAACCCCGGGTCCCAGGGCGGCAGTCTGGGCAACGCCTATACCTATGTCGTCGTGCCCACGATAAAGAGCATTTCTCCTGGTACCGGTCCGCTGGCGGGAGGCACAACGGTGACGATCACCGGAACCAATTTCGGCCCGGGCGCGACCGTCACTTTCGGAGGCACACCAGCCACCGGCGTCACCGTCGCGAGCTCCACGTCCATTACTGCAACCACGCCGGCGCACCTCCCAGGCCCGGTCGCGGTCAGAGTGACGGTTAACGGTCAAGCTGGGAGTTTGGCGAATGCATTTACCTACACCTACTTCGTGCAGGTGGCCTCCGCGACCCCTCAAACCTCAACGGCCACTGTGGCGGTGTCGTTCCCCAAGGCAGAGGTCTCCGGGGACCTGAACGTGGTAATAGTTGGTTGGAATGACACAACTGCAACGGTGCAATCGGTGACTGACTCGGCGGGAAATGTCTACCACCTGGCCCTTGGCCCGACACTGGGCACAGGGTTGCAACAGTCTATCTACTACGCGAGCGGCATCGCGGGTGGAAGTAGAACCATAACCGTCGTTTTCAGCCGAGCGGCCTTACTCCCGGACGTGAGGGCGCTGGAATATCGAGGAATCGGTACTCCAGACATGACGGCCGGCGCAGCCGGTAACAGCTCGACAGCGGCTTGCGGACCGGCAACAACGAGCGCCGCCAACGAGCTGATTGTTGCAGCGGATACGGTTGCCACCGGCAACGCCAGTGCGGGCAGGGGATTCACCAGGCGAGTCCTGACCAGCCCGGATTCCGATCTCGCTGAGGATCAAGCGGTGACGGCGGCTGGAGCTTACAACGCAACCGCTAACTTACGCTCGAGCGGGCCCTGGGTGATGCAGATGGTTTCATTTAAGTAAATGCAATGCGGACGCGCCTTCTTCTGCCCGATCAACACCAGCAGTCGCTTGCTCCGCATGATTCCGGTGTAGATGAGATCACTCCGAGGCCTCGACCGTTTCCCGACCGAGCAGTACCTGTATCGTCTGCTACTCGCAGCTAGCGAGCACACCACTGTCGATAGATGTTCATGGCAACCGAAAACCGCCACGGTTGTCCAGGAGAGAGCGCGACTTAGACGGTGAAGGATGCTGCAGTGCTGCTCCCGCCATTCAATTCAATCTCAAGCTACAAGGGATCCGGGGGAGGTGGAAGTCTTGTGCCAACCGGATTATGGCGTCATCGTAGGCTGTGGTTGATACGGAAACACGCTGCCCGACTGCCCCTTGTGCGCCTTTTCGAGCGCCACGACCGTCGACTCGAACCGATTTTCGAACGTCGTCTCCAGACGATGCAGCGTCGTCGACCTACGCTGCGACTCATGACCGAAAAGCTGTTCGCAAGGTCGTTCGCAAGCTCTCCCAGTGCGCAGTCGTTAACACTCAACGCGTTCTGGTGTCCACGGCCGAGATGGCTCATTGCGGCAAAAACGCAAACATCTGTTTCGAATAGTTCTCAAGGGCCTGCTCGCCTTTGGGTGTGAGCCGGCATAGGGTAAGGGGTAGCTTGCCCTTGAACTTCTTCTGAATCTGCACATATCCCGCCGCTTCGAGTTTCAGCAGATGGCCCGAAAGGTTTCCCTGGGTGAAGCCGCCTTCGCGCTGCAGGTAGACAAAATCCGCTTCCCCCGCGCTGTAGAGGATGGTAAGGATGGCGAGGCGCGCCGGCTCGTGGACCGTCCGATCTAGCTGACTCCATTCCCGGATTCGATCCTTCATCTGGGCAGCTGCTCCATCACCTGCGGGCGCGGATGGCGATGCAGGTAGCGGGTCAGAGTCCAGACTCCGCGCAGCAACAGCCAGATACCGCCGAAAAGCCAAGGCAGGAAACGAAGTGCTCGGTCCGGAGTGCCGATCACCCAAGGCAGGAATCCCGACGCGGCAAGGGGGAGAAGTGACCACAGCGAATACTCGTGCTCGCTGTCGTGCTGAAACACATAGAGCAGGCCGGAAATCACCACCATGGCGACAGGCAGGCTCCAGGCTCCGCCGAGCCCATAGACGGAGACCAAAAGCGGGACATAGCTGAAGATCATGGCGATCACAAAAGGAAACCGGGTCACATTCTGGTTGGAGGCTGGCGGCGTAGGCCGATCCAGGTGCAGCCCCAGGACTTGATCGGGATCCGACCGCGTTACGGAAGGCGGACGCACGTAACCGGTCCGCGGATAGGTAATGCGCGCTTTTAGAAGATCGAGCGAGTAGCGATGAAAACCCACGACCGCGAAGAAGCATGCGGCGCCGGCGACATAGAAGACGCGTATCCAGAGGTCAAGGTAGAGGCGCAACAACACGCCTGCGATACCCGTCAGGATCAGTGGCACGCCGACAACGATCTCCGGCAATCCATCTTCAAACCAGTAGACGGCAGCCCGCCGCCCGGCAGTCGATTGTTCAGAATCCTGGAGTTTCATGTAATCTAGTTTACAATACAAACTAGTCGGCGTGGAAGTGGGGCCCTGACAATCCTCCTATGGGCCGGCCCCAATGCCATGTAGCTGTTTGCAGCCGGATTGCGCGCTCTGCCCGACTATCTATTTGATAACAAACGACATATCCCAGGAATGGAATTTTGCGATGCAAGGCTTGACGCTGTTCATTCGAGTTCATCCCGGTCGTCAAGCTTCAGGTTGTCGTTCTTTATCCCCATTCGAAGCACTGCTTGGACGAGGGGACGGAGAATCTCTAGACGTTCGAAGCATAGGACGGACCACGTGAAGACGAGGTTATGAGAAAGCGGACGCAGGAAATTCCGGCGCAGATGGATGGTTTGCTCGTGTACCCTGGTAAGCTGCTTTCCAGCCTTGGCGCTCACGTCCCGCCGCTTACATATTGGTCCAGCAGGCCGATTGAATCGCCGCAGCCGACTGTTCCTATTGCTTTCCACGGTAGTTGCGGGAAAGCGATATACCCTTACCTTGTATCATGGCTATCGGCGAGCTAATGCCCGGACTGTACGTCAACCAACGCGACATTCTGCTTTCGTATAAGTTCATTCAATGCGGGCACATCGGTCGATGCAATTTGTTTCCATGCGGCGATTTCCGTTTGCAGGCTCTTATGAAGGCCATCAAAGACCGCATAGTCCGGCTGCGTGGGCGCGTCATCGGCCAACTCCAGGGTGCTTCGGAAGCTTTCATATTGCTCATTCAACATATTCGGGAAGCCCAGGTTTCCCTCTGAACTCTTCATCTTCACTTGGATAAGCTCCTGTTCGATCGGCGCCATCTTCTTTTCGAGATCCTCGATCGCGCTCAGCGTGGGTTTCCCATTGTCCCCTTGTTCGCCCGCATGCTCTTTCAGGGGTTCTAGCTGCGACCTGACACGCCGAATCTGATTCACGGCCGTGTGCAGAGCGCCAATGTCGTCCCGGACCTGCATGTCCAGATCGAAGAGTTTCCGGAGATCTGCTTCGGTCACATTGACTCGGGGATCAACCTTCACGTCGGCGGCAACTGTCTGGCTCTTCCCCGCAACCGTAAGCTTTAGCGTGTAGGTTCCGGGCAAAGCAATCGGTCCTTCGGGTCCATTATCGGCATAAAAAGCCCCGGGAGTTTCGGTTGGACTTTCGTAGCGCAGGTTCCAGGGGAAACGATGCATCCCGGCAGAGGTGGGCAGCAACTCCGGCGGCTTTTCCAAATCGGGCCACTCGGGCGGCTGCTCGAACTTGTTTTCCTTCCTGCTCGAGTAATGGCGCACTGGCTTTCCGGCGCTGTCCGAGATATCCAGCGTGATCTCGTCGTTGGTTGCATTTTTCAAGTAGTAGCTGACCATCATGCCGTTCGGGGGATTCTCGCCTACCGGACGCCGCTTGTCGACCTGTTCAGGGAAGTTCATCCGGTAGGCTGGGCCCGCCTTGTAGAGAATGACGTCTTGCGCCGCAAGACGGGGCGTGAGCTGTCGCAGCGGGCTGACGTCATCAAGAATCCAGAACGAGCGGCCGTTGGTCGCCACGGCGAGGTCGTCGTCTTTCACAATCAGATCTGAGACGGGGGCGGTGGGAAGATTGAGCTGCAACGATTGCCAGTGAGCACCGTCGTCGAAGGAGACGTAAACCCCGCGCTCCGTGCCAGCATAAAGCAGGTTCCGGTTCTTCGGGTCCTGGCGCACCGCATGGACATACGCGCCTTCGGGAATGCCGTCGCTGATCTTCGTCCAGGTCTTTCCGAAATCGCTGGTCTTATAGATGTACGCGCGCAGATCGTCGTTCTTGTGGCGGTCGACGGCCGCGTACGCGGTCGCGGCCTCGTGCGGCGAGGCTTCGATCAAGCTGATCAGGCTCCACTCCGGCAGACTCTTCGCGCCCGGCGTCACATTGGTCCAATGCCGGCCGCCATCCTTGGTGATTTGAATCAAGCCATCATCCGTCCCCGCCCAAATCAGGTCCTTCTCGAGAGGTGATTCTGCCAGCGCAAAGACCGTGTCGTAATATTCGACGCTGGTGATGTCGAGGGTGATCGGTCCGCCCGAAGCCTTCTGCTTGCTCTTGTCGTTGCGCGTGAGATCGGGACTGATAATCGTCCAACTCCTACCCTGATCGTTGCTCTTCCAGACAACTTCACTCGCGGTGTAAATCACGTCGGGGTCGTGAGGGGAAATCACGATCGGCTCTGTCCACTGGAACCGGTGTTCGAGTTCGCCGGCGCTCCTGCCCGAAGTGTCGAGAGGCCATGGCGAGACCAGTTGCACTTGATCGCTGCGCTTGTCGAAACGCGTGACCACGCCTCCTCCGTCGCCCGCATACACGATGTTCCCATCGCGCGGATCGGGCGCGATATACCCGCTCTCGCCGCCGCCGACGTCGTACCAGTCTTTGTCGGTGATGACCCACTCGTCCGTGTCGCGAGTCTTGATGGCCACCGTGGTGTTGTCCTGCTGCGCGCCGTAAAGGTAATAGGGGAAGCGGTTATCGGCGATCACGTGGTAAAACTGCGCGGTGGGCTGATTATTCGGTTGCGTCCAGGTTCGGCCGCCATCGAGCGAAATGGTCACGCCGCCGTCGTTGCTATTGATCAGTCGCTCGGGGTTCGCCGGATCGATCCACAGTCCGTGGTGGTCTCCGTGCGGCGCGGGAAGCAAGGCGAAGGTCTTTCCTCCATCGGTTGAGCGGAATAGGCCGGTATTCAGCACATAGACGGTATCGGCAGATTGCGGATCGGCAAAGACATGCGTAAAGTACCAGGCGCGCTGGCGATAGCGCTCGTCGTCATTCACCAGTGTCCAGTGCTCGCCGGAATCGTCTGAGCGGTAGAGGCCTCCTTTCTCCGCTTCAATCAGGGCGTACACGCGCGCAGGATCTCGACCGGAAACGCTGACGCCGATGCGTCCCAGGATCCCGTCGGGCAAGCCGTTGCCTGCAAGGTGTTTCCAGGTCGTCCCGCCATCGACTGATTTGTAGAGCCCGCTGCCCGGCCCGCCGCTATCCAGGCTATAGGGCGTTCGCATGACCTGCCAGAGGCTGGCGAACAGAACGTTGGCATTGTGGGGATCGAAGACCACGTCGATTCCGCCGGTGCGGTCATCCTTATACAGAACCCTTTCCCATGTCCTGCCGCCATCCCGTGTGCGGAAGATTCCACGCTCCGGATTCGGGCCGTAAGCATGTCCCAGCGCCGCCACGAAAACAGTGTTCGGATCTTTGGGATCGATGACAAGCGCGCCGATGTGCTGCGTGTCGGCGAGGCCGACGTTTTTCCAGGTCTGACCGCCGTCGATGGACTTGTAAACTCCATCGCCGTTCGACATGTTGCCGCGTATGCATCCCTCGCCGCTGCCGGCATAAATCACGTTGTGGTCGGAATCGGCGATCGCGAGCGCGCCCATCGAAGAGGTCGTCTCATGTTCAAACAAGGGCTTCCAGGTTGCCCCCGCGTCCGTCGACTTCCACACTCCGCCGGCCACCGCGCCGAAGTAGTACGTGCTCGGGTCGCCGGCAATGCCCGCGACCGTCAGTACGCGCCCGCCTCGAAACGGCCCGATGTTGCGCCAGTGCATATTGCCGAACAGCTTTGGATCGTAAGTCTGGGCCGCTAGAGGAAGAGCGGTTAACAGAAGAATGCTCGTCAGTTTCCGCATCGTCTTCGGACTCCTTGGCGAAATCAAGGCTCAACATCTTACCAGTTGTCGCCGTAAAGCCCCAGCCTGAAACCCATCTGCGTGGACATCGAGCAGACGTTGTGAAGATTTGTTTGCTTTTTCCCGGGGGCTTCTTACCTCCCTCGACGAGACCGGCAGGAGCACCGCACGAGTCATCCCAATGCGACCGAAGTGCCGCATGATTGGGCTACAGTCGGCAGGCCAACGCCAAATCAAAGAAGGAGCCATCCATCCCGACCGTCTCGCCGGAGGGTCGGGCTCCCCACCACCGGCGAACAAAAAGCGTATATCCTCTGTTCGTTTGCGAGTGGCACCTCAGCGAATCTGGAATCGCGATCCTGCAAACTGCAGACACCGCCGAGCCGGTACAATGGCTTCAGTTCCGCTGTCGGGAACGAAGCGGCTCTTTGGTAACAAAGGAAACCTATTCTTGGCGAAGCCCCGTAGCGGGGAAGTAAGCGAAAACGAGGGAGATCATGCAGGTTCCCCTGCTCGATCTGAAGGCGCAATACGCCACGATCAAGGGCGAAGTCGAAGCCGCCATCGCCGAGGTGATGGCGTCCCAGCGGTTCATTCTGGGGCCGAAGGTTGCGGAGTGCGAAACGGAGGTCGCCCGATATTCGGGGTGTGCGCATGGCATCGGGGTTTCATCCGGGAGCGACGCCTTGCTCATATGCCTGATGGCCGAAAGGATCGGTCCTGGCGACGAAGTCATCACCACGCCCTACACGTTCTTTGCCACTGCGGGCTCCATCGCGCGCGTGGGAGCGACGCCGGTTTTTGTAGACATCGATCGCGCGACCTGCAACCTCGAGGCTTCTGAGATCGCCTCCAAGGTGACCGACCGCACACGCGCGATCATCCCGGTTCATCTTTTCGGCCAGATGGCGGATATGGACACGGTTATGAAAGTTGCGCGCGAGCACAATTTAGTGGTCATCGAAGATGCGGCGCAGGCCATCGGCGCGGAGTCACAAGGCCGACGGGCGGGTTCCATCGGAGATTACGGATGTTTTTCATTTTTTCCGTCGAAGAACCTCGGCGCGGCCGGAGACGGCGGCATGGTGGTCACCAAGGACGGGGAACGCGCTCAAAAAGTCCGCATCCTTCGGAATCACGGATCGGAACCCAAGTACTACCATAAGGTGGTGGGCGGTAATTTTCGTTTGGACGCAATTCAGGCCGCAGTCGTTTCCGCGAAACTGCCGCACCTGGATCGGTGGACCGAAGCTCGGCAGCGCAATGCCAGGAGGTACGAGAGGCTCTTCGCGGACGCCGGGCTCGCCGAGCGGGAGAGCGCGCCGGTCACGCTTCCCAGGTCCGCCTGTGGCCGTCATATCTTCAATCAATACGTGATCCGGGTTCCGGAGCGGAACAAATTGCGGGCGCGCCTCGAGAGTGCGGGAGTAGGGACCGAAGTCTATTATCCCGTGCCGATGCATCTGCAGGAGTGTTTTCGCTATCTCGGCCACGCGCCGAATTCGTTTCCCGAAAGCGAGCGGGCTGCGAAGGAAACCCTTGCGCTCCCCATTTATCCGGAGCTTAGCGAGGCCGAGCAACGCTATGTCGTCGACTGCATCCACGAATTCTTCACCGCCAAGTCAAAAAGCGCGGGCCAAACCCGGCAAACCCATAGGATAATGTGAGTTGCGGCGGCTTGGGAGGCAACAGAGCCGCTCGAGAAACGAGGGCCGAGTGTGAAAGTCAGCGTGTTTGGCCTGGGATATGTGGGAGCGGTGTCCGCCGGCTGCCTAGCCGACAGCGGGAACTGGGTGGTTGGCGTGGACGCGATTGCGACCAAGGTTGGCCTGATCAACCAGGGCCAATCGCCGATCGTTGAGGCGGAGATCAGCGGGATCATTCGCTCGGCCGTTGACAGGGGATGCCTGCGAGCCACGCAGAATGCCCGCCAGGCAATCCTGGACACGGATCTGTCGTTCGTCTGCGTAGGCACGCCGAGCCAGAACAATGGAAACCTCGATCTCAGATATATCCGCCGTGTCTCTGAGCAAATCGGCGGCGCGCTTAAAGAGCGGGCCTCGCGGCACACGGTTGTCATTCGCAGCACGATCCTGCCCGGAACCATGCGCAACATCGTGATCCCGGTCCTCGAGGAGTTTTCGGAAAAGAAGGCCGGCCGGGACTTCGGGGTTTGCCACAATCCCGAGTTTCTGCGCGAAGGCTCCGCCGTAAAGGACTTTCATTGTCCGCCGCAAACCGTAATCGGGCAGTTCGATGCCGAAAGCGGCGACGTGCTCGCCGAGGTGTACAAGGCGATTGATGCGCCCCTCACGCGAACCGACCTCGAGACGGCGGAGATGGTGAAATATGTGTGCAACAGCTGGCACGCGCTCAAGATCGGCTTTGCCAACGAGATCGGCAATATCTGCAAGTCCTTCTCCGTCGACGCGCACCAGGTGATGAAGATTTTTTGCCAGGACACCAAACTCAATATTTCGCCGCGCTATCTAACGCCCGGATTCGCATTCGGCGGCTCCTGCCTGCCCAAGGACCTGCGCGCGATAACCTATCAGGCGAAAATGCGCGACCTGGAGTTGCCGATTCTTGGCTCCATCCTTCCCAGCAACGAGAGGCAGGTGTCCCGAGGGCTTGAACTCATCATGGAAAAGGGGCACAAACAGATTGGGGTCTTGGGCTTCAGCTTTAAGGCGGGAACCGACGATTTGCGGGAGAGCCCGGTGATCGAAGTCATTGAGCGCCTGATCGGCAAAGGACACGATCTGCGGATTTACGACAGAAACGTGCAGATGGCAAAGCTGGTCGGGGCAAATCGCGACTTCATTCTGAACCGGATACCGCACATTTCGCGCCTGATGGTCGACAACATCGATGCCGTCCTCGAGCACGCGCAAACCATCGTGATTGGGAACAATGATCCTGAATTTCAGGAGGTGCCATCAAGACTGCGGGAGGACCAGTGCCTGGTCGATTTCATCCGGGTGACGCCGAACAGAAGCCTGAACGGCAGATATGACGGTATTTGCTGGTGAAAAACCTGATATCCCGCCCCTTTCGCGCCCCATCCACCGCGCGAATTTGTTCAAGCTTCCCCACGCGGAGATCATCTTCCCGGCGGTAAGGGCGCACATGGATCCATGAGAGGTCAAAGTCGCGTCTGACCGGGGCGACTACGCCGTTTCTGCGATGAATTACCCTTGGAATTCAGGAAGCGACGCGGCCATACCATGCGCCGCGCCACCCCCGTGAATGCAGCGTAGTTGAGACAAGGGGCCGCGTGGCGGCCCCTTCCCGCCATTTCGGTCACGTCGCGGCAAACTCACGATTACTTCATATCAAAACCGTGAGGGCGGGCAGGCCCCGTGGGGAAGGCCGTGTTGAAGTCCACGTCAAAACGCGGATCCACTTCGAGGCCATTGTTTAACACCTTGACGACGTGAACGTGGTGGTCGCCCTCATAGTGGATCTTGCCGAAGTTGTCCTCATTGAGGAAGTAATCGCTGACGACCAGTCGCTTGGCGTCGTGGGTGAGCATGACCATGTGGGGGCCGGTGTTCACGGGCCCCAGCTGGACGATTCCTGCCTGGGACGGGTGCTCGGGATCGCTTACATCAAGCATGACCACCTGTCCAGCCTCGAACAATCCGAAGAACAAGCGGTCTCCGCTCTGCGGCATATCCAGCAGCTGGCCCATGCCTCCGCGGACTGGCACTGCAATATGGGGGACCAGGGTATTGCAGTCGAATACCACCTTGGCGGTGCCCGCTTGCGTGTCGACCAGGTACAACAGGCCGTCAAACATGCCCGCGGTGAAGGCTCGGCCCTGCGGGTCACCGGGTATCAGGATGACGTCCATGGTGCCGGGCGCGCCGGGAATCGGGATGGTGCGGACAATCTTGCGCTTCTGGAAGTCCCATACGCGAACGGCGCCGCGCAGCACGGCGGAGCCAGGCACAACGTTCAGCGTGCTCGACGGCAGGATGAAGTCGGAAGTTACCATCAGATTAAGCTCGGGGCGCGCGGAGATCCCATGGGGGTTGAACCCGTCCGAGGGGGGATTATTCGGCCACTCGTTGACCAAATTCAGGCCTGCATCGAACTCGGCCACCCGGCCGGGCGCTCCGCCGCTCGCCGAGCCCATCTGTGTCACCAGGAAGCCGCCCTCTTCGAGCGGCAGGAAAGCGTCCGTGATGCTGGACTGTGGCGCGTGGGTCGAGAAGAGAAATTTCGGGTGACGGGCGTCGGAGACGTCAAAGAAGAAGATTCCGTTCTGCCCGCGCAACAAGCTAAGCAGGCCGCCGCAGCCCAGGATGTTGTGGTCGGCGGAGAGGTGGCAGTGGTGCGGCTCATTGCCTACGTTGCCCGGAGGCGGAATGGGAACGGTTCCGATGACTTTTCCGTAGTCAGGGGAATCTTCGTCAAAGTTAATGACGGCGAGAAAATCCGGCGCCACGCGGGCCTCGTCACCCGCCCAGACGTAGAGAGTCTTGGCTGGCGGAACGGCTTGGTCGTGATCTTGGTGCATTGGATCCCTGCCGAGAGCCCTCCCGGAAAGAGCCAGGCTCAGCAGAACCGAAGTGCTGATCAGGAAACGTGCTCGATTCATGTTTTTCCTCCTGTCGAACGACATGGGTGCCGACCCAAGCAAAGGGTCGGCACCTCGGCGGCGTATAGGGCCGGTGCTTCGCAGCGCTCGCGAACTCGCTCCCACGCCGCTTGCCCCAGCACATAACCGGACGCCGGAATTGTTTTAGACAATCAGAGGCTTCGATGGCCCCCGGCCAGAACGTCAGCGTGACTCCAATGTGCGTCCTGTCGGAGAAAAACAAAATAGAGGGAGCCACACGATTTCGTTGTGTGGAACCACACGATTTCTCCGTGTGGTCCCACGCCGGTTTCTTGCGCGGTATGGACGCCAGAGATGCACTCCCCTGCTAAGTCATGCATATTCTGTCGCATGCGCAGAGAAAGCGGCGCACTCAGCAACCGCCCGGGCAAGTTGCGCAGACGGCGGGGCATGGTGGCGCCGTCGCGATTGCCGTCGTTCCCGGACGGCTGTTCTGCGGAGATGGGGTAGCCCTCCCACGAACCGGCGAGGCCCAATTCTTAGAAGGGATGGTCGTTTCGAGCGCTCGAATGGCTGCTCCCGAAGCTCGCTGTCGAAAAGCAAAGGTATTGAGACTGGCGAGCAGAGTTGTTGAGACGGGTGCGAACACGTCTCGGCAAAGTCACCATTGGGCGACCCGCATCGAACGATTACCTGCGGGGTAATTGCTGCGATTGGTGATCTATCCGATAGTAAGGCAGTAGCCGAACAGGATGTCCTGTAAGGCCATGGATCACAAAGGAGAATCACATGCCGAACTATCCAGTTCATACGATCGCCTCGGCGCCGGAAACGTCGAAACCAGCGCTTGAACAGTTGCAGAAGGCGTTTGGTTTCCTACCGAACCTCCCCGCAGTCATTGCAAATTCACCAAAACTGATCAACTCCCTCGTTGGCCTGTTTGGGCAGGTGCATAGCCCGGGTCTCAGCGAGGCAGAAAATCAGATTGTTCTGCTGACAGACGCAGTCACGAACTCCAGCACGTATGCGGTGGCGTTCCACACGGCGCTGGCTCTCCAGAATGGAATCAGCCCTGAAG
>Ga0123355_10000268_pt1 | contig 66458 bp, 61 predicted proteins | sample TergutEmb28metaG_3_FD_89872 | JGI IMG/M metagenome (GOLD analysis project Ga0123355, IMG submission 89872) | Embiratermes neotenicus P1 segment gut microbial communities from Petit-Saut dam, French Guiana - Emb289 P1 | ecosystem: Host-associated > Arthropoda: Insects > Digestive system > Gut ...
ACCGTATAGGAGAAAAACGCACTATGCTTGGTGATGTAGCTGTATCTCCTGCTGACTGGAAAGTAATATCCAATCTAGCCAAAAAGGGAGTCAAAGCTAATCGTATCATAAAAGACCTAAAAGGTAAGATTGCAGGTCTGCTTCGTAAGGTTACAGGCTTGGAAAAAAGCTTAGAGCAGTATCAAGGCAAGAGCATTACAGATACCATGAAATATTATCAGGCTCTGCAACGTGCGCCCCGCCGAATCGCAGAGGTCATTGCAGATATAATGCAAAAATCTCCGGAAAAGCATGACCAGAAACAAACAAAACAAAGAAACAAGGCACATTCTGTGCCGGAAAGGGATCGATAAAAGTATGAAAACTATTTTATCAAAGAGCCATCTCTGTACAATTATATCTTCAAATCACGTGCGTACAATATACAAAATCAGAAAAACGACTGTTACAGTCAATAGCATTTTTAATCAAGTAATTCCATACAGTGATGTGTTTCTAAAAATCACTACTCGGCAATGTAAAATGAGAAACAGTATTGTATTCCACAAGAATTCGCGCTATAATTCAGCACAACAAAATGTTGCGGGTGCGTCTTAGTGCGATCTTAGGAGGAAAACATGAGATCACAACAAAACGCACACAATGTTGGGTTATATTGCCGCTTGTCACGAGATGATGGTAACGATGGACCTAGCATGAGTATCGAAAATCAAAAACAGTTGCTACTGGATTATGTAGCGGAAAGGGGATGGACAGTATACGACATATACGTTGATGATGGTTTGACAGGAACAAATTTTGAAAGACCGAACTTCAAACGTATGAAGCAAGACATCGAGGATGGCAAGATTGATTGTGTTATCACAAAAGATTTGAGCCGACTTGGAAGAAATTTTGTTCAAACAGGATATTATACTGATGAGTATTTTCTCGAGCGTGGTGTGAGGTACATTGCGATCAACGATGGCATTGATACTGCAAATGAAGATAATGATATGGCAGGATTCTATCATGTAATGAATGAGTTTTATCCAAAGCAGGTATCAAAGAAAGTGAAACAAGTCAAAAAAGCTGCTACGAAGCAAGGAAAATTTATCGGAAGCTATGCTCCATATGGATATAAGAAGTCGCCGGAGGATAAACACAAGCTTATTATTGATGCAGAAACTGCTCCAATAGCTCGTCGCATCTTCAAGGAGTTTGCTAGCGGTGAGAATGCCCGATGTATCGCAGACAATCTAACACGAGAGCAGATTGATTCTCCAAGATTCCGTTTTTACAGAGCATCAGGGAAAATACCGCCTCATGGATTAGTAAATGCATGGCTGTCTTCTACCATATATCAAATGCTAAGAAACCAAGTGTATATTGGAAACATGGCACAGGGTAAGCGGGTAAACGTATCATTCAAAACAAAACAGCGGAGAGCTGTTCCAAAGGAAGATTGGATTATAATTCCGGACACCCATGAACCGCTAGTTGATAAAGATACGTGGGATATCGTCCAAAAACGTGCGAGCTCTAATAACTTATCCACAAAGCGATTAAATCGAACAGGGAAACCAAGCTTGTTTTCAAGCATTATAAAATGTGCTTGTTGTGGTGCAAATCTCGCTTATACAGAAAAAGAGATGAAGAGCGGTGGAGCAACAGGTCGTTATCGCTGCCAGAGCTATCTGTCAAAAGGAAAAGCCGTATGCACCTCTCACACTATTTATGACGCTATGCTCACTCAAGTTGTTTTAAATGATATCAAGCATTACGCATACTTGACGGAGGATGAGCGGTTTCAAGTCGCAAGCACATTGAAAGGCATAAAAGGTGGAGAAGAGCGAGAGTCTGGAGAAAAATTGCGGCGTAGATTGCGAGAAATAGATCATCGACTTGGAATAATTGCTACAGCATTTAAGAAGTTGTATGAAGATCGTGTTTCCGGTATCATACCGGATGATATGTTTAGAGATATGATGAGTAGTTATACTTCTGAAAAAGACCAGTTACAAAAAGAACATGACAAAATCTCCGGCGAACTGGAAACACACAGGGATGTTGAACAAGACATCTCCGCATGGCTCGAACTGGTTGCCAAGCACGAAGAAATATCTGTACTAGACCGGAATACAGTATTAGAGCTGATAGAGTCTATAGAAGTGCAGGAAACATTTGACACAGACGGGCAGCGTCACTTGGAAATCTGGATCAATTATCGATTCATTGGCAGAATGCCAAATAAAACCGAAAAGAACGCCCTACACGGCGTTCCTCACGGCTTAATTGCTAGTTAGAACAATCAAAAATTTCGCTGGTTTTAGAAGATGGTTGCGGGGAAGGGATTTGAACCCCTGACCTTTGGGTTATGAGCCCAACGAGCTACCGAACTGCTCCACCCCGCGATATTGTTAGTTAGACTATAAATGTACCGATTTTTAGGTCGGTACATTTGCCAACGAAGAATATAATAACACAGTAGCCCTACTTGCGTCAAGATAAATTTGTTGAGCTCAGGCAAAATGCCAAGACAAAGAAACGGATATAGTGAAAGTGCTCATTTTGAGCACTTTTACTACCCGGTTGGTCTTGCAACACATCAGCTTTTTACGCATCAACAACAAGCTCTGCAACTGAACATGCAGGCAACTTGATATTTAGTGAGTCGGGCTTGCATTTTATATCATTAAACGACTCGATTACGACATTATCAGGATTATCGAAATCATTAAAGGAGTCGATACTTCCAGTAAGAATACGACCTTTCGCATTTGTGCAATCAACATCAGGAATTGCTATGGTGACATCTGCAGATTCTGTTGCTGAAAGATTTGTTATAGTGATGGTTACTTGATTGTCTTTCGTAGAAGCTGTAGAGCTCAGATGTGGCACACCACTATCCTCGTCAGATATACCACACTCCAACCAATGCCCAAGTAATGTTGCATCGTGATGGTTCTTATATAAGTCGAAAACATGATATGTTGGCGTTAACAACATTTTTTCACCTTCAGTAAGAATCATAGCTTGAAGCACGTTGATAAGTTGAGCAATATTTGCCATAACAACTCTATCAGAATGCTTATTGAAAATATCAAGAGTTGTAGAAGCCACAATTGCATCGCGCATGGTGTTTTGTTGATAAAGGTATCCGGGATTTGTACCAGGCTCTACATCGTACCATGTACCCCATTCATCAACGATCATTCCTACCTTATGTTCAGGATCATACTTACTCATGATCTGTAAATGCCCAGTTATGATTTCGTCCATTTTTAGCGCATGACTTAGAGTTTTGTAATACATATCATTATCAAACTGAGTTGCACTCCCTTTACTGGCAGTCCAATCATTTGTAGGCAATGTATAGTAATGGAGTGTGAGAGCATTCATATACTGTCCTGCTAATTCCATGACTTTTTCGGTCCACTCAAAGAATTTTTGATGTGAACCACAGGCGATTTTATAAAGCACATTGTCACCAAACCCACGGAGATAGGTTTGGAAGTGTCGATAGACACCGGCGTAATAGTCAGGAGTCATATTTCCGCCACAGCCCCAGTTCTCGTTGCCGACACCCCAATACTTGACTTTCCAAGGCTCTTTACGACCATTTTCTTCACGAAGTTTTGTCATTGGAGAAATGCCATCAAAGGTCAAATACTCGACCCACTCTTGCATCTCTTGTACAGTACCACTTCCAACGTTACCATTTATATACGGCTCACAACCTAATTGCTCACATAGTTCCATAAACTCATGAGTACCAAAGCTATTGTCCTCAACAACCTTTCCCCAATGTGTATTGACCATGTTTTTGCGGTGTTCGACCGGACCTATACCATCTTTCCAATGATACTCATCAGCAAAACAGCCACCGGGCCAACGCAGAACCGGAATCTTAATATTCTTAAGAGCTTCAACTATGTCACTTCTCATACCTTTTTTATTTGGTATTTCAGAGTTTTCACCAACAAAAATACCATCATAAATGCATCGGCCTAAGTGTTCTGAGAAATGACCGTAGATGTTCTTATTAATAGTTGATTTCTTTTCATGAATATTCACATTCAAACGTGACATATTGTTTTCCTCCAGATTATTCAGTTAATGCTAAACAAAAAGCAGGAAAACTTCGTTGAAAATTTCCTGCATTTTAAATATTAGTAAAGTTTATTCAGCGGATATGATATAGCTATAAACTGGCTGACCGCCATCGATAACAGTTAGTTCAACATCAGGAGAATCAGAAACTAGAAGTTTTGAAACAGCTTCGGTTTCGCTTTCATTAGCATCCTCGCCTGTAAAGATAGTAACAAACTCAGGTGAATGTTTTCCTAATGCGACAGATACTGCGCTAACCACAGAGTTGAAATCGGCATTACTTGCAACAAGGGCGTCATTAAGCAATGCGAGATGCTCACCTTTGTTTATATTCTGATTGTCAAAAACAGAATTTCTTGCAGCGGTTGTGATTAGTACAGTTTGAACTCTTTTTACAGCATCATTCATTTGCGATGCAATATCATCGATGTCGCTACCGACATCAACTGAAAGCATTGCCGAAACACCTTGTGGAATGCTTTTTGTTGGAATAACAATAACACGCTTATCGGTTAGCGGTATACATTGCTCGGCAGCCATTATGATGTTTTTGTTATTAGGTAATATGAATACCACATCTGAAGGTGCAGAAATGACTTTCTGTAGAATATCATCTGTTGAAGGATTCATGGTTTGACCGCCAGTAATGATTCTATCAGCACCTAAGTCATGAAATATTTCTTCAAGACCTTTGCCTGCGCATACAGCAACAACAGCAAAAGGTTTTTGTTCTTCAGGCTCTTGTGGTGTAGCTGGTGCATGAATTTCGCCAGCTGCGGCTTCAGAATGTTGTTCACGCATGTTTTCAATCTTAATTCCCAGGAGAGAACCGTATGTTAAGGATTCAGTAAGCACGACGCCGGGGTCATTTGTATGGACATGTACTTTGATTATGGTTTCATCGTCAACAACGACTATGCTGTCACCACGAACATCTAAGAAGTCACGTAGTCGATTTACTTCTTTATTAGATTTGTTGCGTTCGATAAGAAACTCTGTGCAATATGCAAATGTAATATCTTCTGCAGAGTATTGAGTAAAGTCTGCTTTACTGCTTTCTATAGCAGACTGTGCAACCTTTTCGATTTTTTCGCCACGCATTGCTTGGAGCATGCCATCCATGATGTATAGGTAGCCTTTACCACCTGAATCAATAACTCCGGCTTTCTGTAAGACAGGATTTTGGTTTACCGTGTCAGCCAGAGCGACATAACCGGCTTCAAGGGCACGTTCTAAAACAACTAAGACATCATCCTCTGTTTCCGCTGCCTCTACCGCTGCCACTGCGAGCAGCCTTGAGACAGTCAACACAGTACCTTCTGCAGGCTTCATAACAGCTTTATATGCTGATTCAACACCTGATGTTAATGCATCTGCAAATTCTTTTGAGTTTGCAGCATCAATACCTTTCAAGCTACGTGAAAATCCACGAAACAATAGAGAAAGAATAACACCGGAGTTTCCGCGTGCTCCGCGAAGCAGGGCACTTGCCGTTGCATCAGCAACATGAGTCAATGTGCCGGGCGTCATTGGGATAAGAGCGACTTCTGCGGCGCTCATTGTCATGCTCATATTCGTTCCAGTATCACCATCCGGTACAGGGAAAACATTGAGGTCGTTAATTTCTTGTTTATTGTTTTCTATTGCGGCTGATGCATTAATCATCATTTGCTTAAACAGCTCGCCAGTAATTCTTTGAGTCACAAAAGGTTCCTCCTTAAATACGTTCATGCATAAAAAATAATATGAATATTGTGGTTATTGCTATTATTTTATCCAAGTAACATAGTATCCACAAAAACATCAATTTGCTTGATTTCAATTCCGGTATTTTTAGTGACCATGTAGCGCACATTCTCTTTGATTGACTCGCATACAACGGGTATATTCACACCTTGGTCGACTCCGATACGAAGCTCTATTGAAATTGTATTATCGTTATTGTAAATTATGCGAACACCCTTACCCATGAAGTCACGCTTTAGAAGATGAACCAGTCCATCTGTAACAGAGCGAATAGTCATGCCTTTGACGCCGAAACATTTAGTTGCTGCATCTCCGGTTAGAGTCGTTAAAACATCTCCGGAAATATCTATATAGCCGATATCGTTTTGAAGCCTTACCATAAAAAACCTCCTGTCAGTTTGTACTATTATTTGTAAAGTTAAATGTTGTCCTTAGCTATAAATCTGTAAATACTTTACCACCAAGTAAATGAAAATGCAAATGAAACACAGTTTGTCCGCCACCAGCACCGGAGTTGGTTATTACACGAAAACCTTGATTGAGCCCTTCATTTTCAGCAATCATGGCAATTGCTTCAAAGCATTTGGAAACAACTAAAGAATTTTCTGTAGTTAGTTCTGCGACAGAAATGATATGCTCTTTTGGCACAACAAGTATATGTACAGGTGCTTGGGGCGAGATATCCCGAAATGCAAAGACATTATCATCTTCATAAACACATTTTGAGGGAATCTCTTTGGCTATTATTTTACAAAATAAACAGTCTGACATAAACCTTTCTCCACATATCTATATATAATTGCATGGTCAGCGTCGCTTTGATGCTAATGCTTTATTGCTTTAACTAACCTGTGCTCCTGCACTAAACATAATTCAACCCAGCCTTGTATTCACAATGCTTTCAACAAAATCAAGTGCAGAGCTAAGTTTGCTTGCATCTTTTGCTCCGCCCATAGCAAATTCTGGTTTACCGCCACCGGAACCACCACAAATTTTGGTGACCTCGCGGATAAGTTCTCCGGCTTTTACGCCACACTCTACAGCGGTTTTGCCACACGCAGCCATTATAGTTATCTTTTCATCGTTAATAGTGGCGAGTACAGAAACAACAGAAGCATCTATATCTCGAAGCGTATCTGAAAGTCCTCGCAGTTTATCAACTTCAGCATTATTAATTATTTTTGTGACAACGCTTAACTCTCCGACTTTTTTTGCATCAGCGAGCATTTGACGTGCGTCATCACCAGATTGTTTCGACTGTGCAGACTCCAACTTTGAACGAAGCTCTTTAAGAGTTGCCATGTTCTGTTCAAGTTTGCCGACAATATCATTTGGTGAATTAGCTTTAAGCATGCCGGAGATTTCGGATAGTTGTTCGCGTGAAGAGTGGAGCATATCGAGAGTTGAGTATCCGGTGATTGCTTCAATTCTTCTTACGCCTGATGCAACAGAAAATTCTGACAATATTGTGAAAGCACCAGTTTTGGCTGTACTATCAAGATGTATGCCACCACATAGCTCAATTGAATCACCCATTGTAATAACACGGACGATGTTTCCATACTTTTCGCCAAAGAGCGCAGTTGCACCCAATTTTTTAGCATCATCTATAAACATTTCGTTAGCAGAAACAGAATATCCATCTAAAACAGCTGTATTAACATACTGCTCGATTTCCGAGATTTCATCATCAGTTAGTGCAGAAAAATGTGTAAAGTCGAAACGCAACTTATCCGGCTCGACTAGTGACCCTGCTTGATTTACATGATCACCAAGTACATTATGCAATGCTTTGTGCAAAAGATGCGTTGCAGTATGTGCACGCATTATTGCACGACGTCGAGGAACATCCACCTCTGCGTTTACAACATCATCGACAGAAAGTTCACCTGAAAACATTTTGCCATAATGCAAATCTTTGTCGCCATTGCTTAATTGCACATTAGTAACCAAAAATTTAGAATCACCGAAGTTAAGTGAACCAAAGTCAGCGGATTGGCCGCCTTTTTCGGCATAGAATGGCGTTTTATCAAGCACAATGATTCCTTCATCACCTTCACGAATTGATGAGGTTAGTTCGCCTTGATTTACTATTGCCAGGACACGACCGATATCACTAGTTTTATCGTAACCTGTAAACACGGTTGGAGTATTGTCGAGTCCTAACTCGATTCCTGCCCACGCTAAATCACCGAGAGCTTCTCGTGCTTTTCTGGCTCTGGTACGCTGTGCTTCCATATGTTCATTAAATGCGACCGTATCAACAGTGATTCCATGCTCAGACAACATATCAATTGTTAAGTCCAACGGGAATCCATATGTATCATAAAGTTTAAATGCATCTTCGCCGGAGAGTATGGATGAGGCTTCTGCTTTTAGAGTATCGATAAGTGTATTGAGCATTGCAGTTCCGGCATCGATTGTTTTGTCAAAGCTTTCTTCTTCAACACCCATAACCCGCTTTATGAATTCAGCCTTATCTACCAGGTCAGGGTAGGCAGTTTTGTTTTGCTCAATAACAACATCACAGATTTTACATAGGAACTCATCTTTGATACCAAGAAGTCTGCCATGTCTTACTGCACGACGAAGTAAGCGACGTAGCACATAGCCGCGACCTTCGTTTGAGGGAAGGACGCCGTCGCAAATCATCATTGTTGAAGAACGTATGTGGTCGGTAATAATTCGGATTGAAACATCTGAATCTATATCTTTTCCAAAAGGAACGCCACTAACGTCTGAAACAGCATTTATAATACTGACAACTGTATCGACTTCAAACAATCCATTTACACCTTGACAGGCTACAGCCAAACGTTCAAGCCCCATACCTGTGTCTATGTTCTTTTGTTTTAGCTCTGAATAGTTGCCTGCACCATCATTGTCGAATTGCGTGAATACATTGTTCCATATTTCCATGAAACGATCACATTCACAGCCAGGTTCACAGTTAGCACTTCCACAACCAAACTCTATGCCTCTGTCGTAATACACTTCAGAGCACGGTCCGCACGGTCCGCTTCCATGATCCCAAAAATTATCATCCTTGCCTAGTTTATAAATGCGGTCAGGGGAAATACCTACGACGTTCTTCCATATTTCGAAAGCTTCGTCATCATCTACGTACACAGAAGGGTACAGCAAATCAGCATTCATGCCCAGACGCTCTGTGAGGAATTCCCAACACCAAACTATTGCATCATGCTTAAAATAGTCGCCAAACGAGAAGTTGCCGAGCATTTCGAAGTACGTGCCATGTCGAGCGGTTTTGCCAACATGTTCAATATCGCCTGTGCGTATGCACTTTTGACTTGTGCAAACACGCTTGCGTGGTGGTTCTTGCTCTCCTGTAAACCATGTTTTCATTGGAGCCATACCGGAGTTAATCAAGAGAAGCGATGCGTCATTTTGTGGTATGAGCGAAAAACTGGGCAGACGTAAGTGCCCTTTTTCTTCGAAAAAAGCCAAAAAGAGCTCTCTTAATTCATTTAAACCGTAAGTACTCAATTATTTCACCAAAGTTTCGATATAATCAGATATATCGCCGACAGTTTTATGTTCGTATATTGATTCATCAGTTGCAGTTATTCCATACTCTTCTTCAAGAGTCATAATTAACTCAACGAGATCCAAGGAGTCTGCACCTAAATCATTCATTAGGTCAGTTTCTCTTGTAATAGCTTCAGCGTCCACATCGAATTGTTCAGCCAAAACTTCTTTCATTTTTTCAAATACCATGATAATCTACTCTCCTTGTTAATAAGTTTCGTTTTATTTTATTGATTTATATGATTTAGTCATAAAGGGGCAGGGTACAGCTATGCAGACCCAACCCCTATAGAATTTATTGTTATCTCCACTCGCGATATTGCGGTGAACCTGATTGTGAAGAACTCTCTTTTCCGTCACCATAAGCAACGACGACACGCCTATTTGGCTCGCTTCCTACTGAGAAGGTAGAGACAAGCTCATTGTCTTGAAGAAATGTGTGTATCACATGTCTTTCAAACGCATTCATTGGGTCAAGAGTCATATTACGGCGATATTTTACAACTTTACCCGCGGTTCTGGATGCAAGGTTCTCAAGAGTTTCGTTTCTTCTCTGCCTGTAGTTTTCGGCATCGAGATTAACTCTGCACCGATTGGAAGCACCACGGTTGATAACATAATTTGTTAGAGATTGTATGGAATCCAGAGTTTCTCCTCTGCGACCAATGAGTGCACCGGGATCTTTGCTTGCTAAAACAACAGATATGGATTTATCATTTTCTGTTAAATCCATCGATACATCAATATCCATGTGCTCAAACAGTCCGGTTAGAAATGTGTGCACAAGCTCAGAGCGTTCTTCTCTTACTTCATAAAGAACCTTAACAATGGCAGGTGTATTCTTTAAACCTAAAAATCCTGTTTTTGCTTGTTCAACAATTTCGACAGAAACATCGTCACGAGACATGTTTAGCTGCTCTAGCGCAAGCTCAATCGCCTCTTCTTCAGTACGACCTTGTACTTCAATTGATTTTAGCATATTTTGTTTCTCCGTTCATGGATTAATCAAATCTTTTTGTATCAAAACGTTCTTCTGTAGATGAACTATCCTCTTTTTCATTTTCGTCATCGACTTCCTCATCAGAGTCATCACTATCATCATCGACCTCATCAGAATCGGTAATTTCCTCATCTTCGTCATTAACGTATTCATCATCGACATCGTGAGCTTGAGATGCGTCGAGGTCTTCGTCTTTTTCAATATCGTCACTTGAATCGTCGTCGTCAGCTATAACTGGATATCTATCAGGGTCATACGCACGACCACGTGCATAGCGACGTTTACCTACTCGACTTGGATCGTCATCTTCTTCTTTAGCTTTTTTGGGAGGAGCATTTTTCTTTTCCCACACAGCAGCTTTTTCGTCTTTATCTTTACTTTTTTTCTTTTTCTTTTTCTTCTTTGAAGTGTTTAAATTTTCTTCAATCGTGCCTTCAGCTTTTTTACGCTCTGTTTCAAGTCTTTTTGCTTCAAGTTCTGCTTCTTTAACTTTGCGAATAGCATCTTTCTCAGCATCTTCAGCATCAAGAATCTTTGTGTACTTCTTAGTAAGCCAAATATCTTGTCCAATTTGCAAAACTGTACCGATTGTCCAATAAAGGCTAAGTGCTGCAGGAAGAATAAAACCAAACCATACAGACATTAAGGGCATGAACATCATGACTTTGCCCATTGTACCACCGGCAGCTTCCGGCGAACCAGTGACATTCATTTTGCGCATGATTGCTGCAGATATAAACTGAGCTCCACCAGAAATTATCGGAAGCAAGAATAATAGTAAGAGCGGTAATAATGCATTAAAATCGCCCCACGGAAATTCCCAAACGTCCCATCTCGGAGTCTCTGCCAAATTGAGTGTAGAAAAGAAATAAAAAGAAATATCTTGCAAACCGTCAAGGGCCTGACCCGGATTAACATAGCCTGCAAAGTTTGACCAATGTGTGCTTACGGCCTGCGCAATTTCAACCTCGACATGTGGACCGCCAAGTTGCTCAGGGGTGAAAGTTACACCAGCGCGCTCAAGTATTTGCAATATTAATCCTGGTTCTCCATATTCGTTGTATGAGAACAAATCGCGTGCAAGACCCATCATAATGGTTAAAGGTTGACGAATTGCAAAGAAAAGTGCAATCATAATTGGCATCTGAATAAAGGTCCATAAACAACCAGATGCAGGGTTAACACCCTCTTCTCTATAAAGCTTTGCCGTTTCCTCTTGCAGCTTTTGCTTATTTGCGCCGTGCTTTTTTTGGAGTTCAGCCATTTTTGGCTGCAGTCTGGATTGCTTAAGCTGACCACGCTTGCCTTTCATTTGGAATGGGAGCAGAACTACTTTAATAACAACAGCAACGAGAATGAGTGCCACGCCATAGTTTTGCACCAAATCATAAAGGAACATTATTAGCATTCCAAATGGTCTCGCAATTGCTTCAAACATAATTGAGTTTAATCCTTTCGGTTTTTATACTCGATGCACTAAGGCACAGGGTCATAGCCGCCCTTATGAAATGGATGACATTTGAAAAAACGCTTTAATGCAAGCAAGCTACCTTTAAAAGCACCATACTTCTCTAATGATTCCAATGCATATAATGAACAGGATGGAATGAATCTACACTTTGGCATAGAAGGAGTTGATAGGTGTTTTCTATAAAACCTTATCACACCGATAAGTATTCGCTTCATATTGAAATTCTCTCTAAATAGATGCGTCCAATATATCGATACTATTTATAAGCTTAAGTTTTTTAAAAAGCGATAGTGTGGAAGACTCGAGCTCATTCCAACTGGCATAACGACATCGTTGACGAGCAACGATTACAATATCATATCCGACACATAAAGTATATTCGTTTAATCGATATATCTCTTTAAGACGACGGCGTATGCGATTTCGTTCAACAGCACCCCCAAGTTTAGTGCTGACGGTGATGCCGAGTCGATTTATATCCTTATAATTGCGCATACAATATACAGCAACGCACTTCGACGCAGCCGTCTTACCTTTGTTATACAGCCGCCTGAACTCGTAGTTCTTTGTTAGCGATTTTGTATAACGCATACTATGCAGACAATTTTGCGCGACCTTTCGTGCGGCGACGAGCAAGGATTTTGCGTCCGCTTCTTGTAGACATTCTTTTACGGAAACCGTGTTCTCTCGCACGTTTTCTCTTTTTTGGTTGATATGTTCTAAGCATAATTTTATATTTCCTTTCAGGGCGAGTTGTTTTCGCAAATCAGCATTGTGCAGATTAGCGCAGTAATGAATTATATAACACGAAAATATGCATGTCAACTCATTTTCTACATTGCGTGACGAAGTTTAGGGATTATGAGAAAATAATAGTGGTGATAAATTGCAGAAAGGAGTGGTCTGTATGTTTCATAAGCGGCTGTATTTAATGGCCACACTTGTGATAGTTTGGCTGTTTTTGGTAGGACTACTCGCCGGATGCGAGACTATAGGTGGTGACTCTAACGGCTCTACTTTTCCAAGTAATACCAATAATAGTGAAGGAAGAGAGAGAAGAGAACCATCGCACACAACAGAAGCATCGCCGATTCTAGAGTTGCCGGAGATTAAACTTCCGACTGCACCGGGAACTGCTGTTGAAAAAAATGATCAAGCAGTTATAGATTTTTCCAATATACAAGATGGTTATATTATGGCGAAATATCTTGAAAGTACTGATATGAACATTAGGCTGCTATTAACTATGCCTAATGGAGTACAATATACATATTCACTTATTCCAGGTCGTGACTTCGAAGCTTTTCCACTTTCCGGTGGAGACGGCGCTTATGAAGTTGGGATTTTTAAGCAAGCTGAGGGCACAAGATATTCCATGGTACTATCAGCAACATTGGATATTGTATTAATTAATGAGTTTGCACCGTTTTTGCGTCCTAATCAATTTGTGAACTTCAATCAGTATAGTGATGCAGTTAGAATAGCCGCTGAATTAACGCAGGGTCTTGCAACAGACGCATTTGTCGACAGAGTCGAAGCAATATACAACTTCGTCATTTCAAACATTGAATATGACGTGGAACTTGCAGAAACAGTTCAAACCGGTTATATACCCGACATTGATGAAGTTTTGAGACGCGGAAAAGGCATTTGCTTTGATTATGCAGCACTAATGGCAGCAATGTTGCGAAGTCAAGGTATTCCTACAAAGTTGGTCATCGGCTATACAGGAGAGCTGTATCATGCATGGATTAGTGTGTACAGCGAGGAATCCGGCTGGATGGATAATATTATTTTCTTTGATGGTCACGATTGGCAACTTATGGATCCAACAGTAGGAGCAAACGTGTCGTCTGCAAACCTTATGGATTATATTGGTGATGGTACAAATTATACCGCAAAGTTTTTCTATTAGTGCATTGGTTATTTAAAAACCGATGCAGACCACTAGACATTAAATCTGAAGTTGATTATGTCGCCATCGACAACAACGTACTCTTTGCCTTCAAGTCGGAATAATCCTTTTTCCTTGACTTTTGGCATGGAGCCAAGTTCATAGAGGTCGCTGTACTTCACGACTTCAGCTCGAATAAAGCCACGCTCGATGTCTGTATGAATCTTGCCGGCAGCTTTTTTTGCAATTGTTCCATTTTCGATTGTCCAGGCGCGCACCTCATCTTCGCCAACAGTTATAAAAGAGATGAGACCGAGAAGGCCATATGCAGCTCTTGTCAATGTGTTGATGCCCGGTTGTGTAATACCCAAGTCGGTCATAAAAATTTCTTTGTCTTCTTGTGGCAGACGGCTAATTTCAAGCTCCATATCAGCACATAATTCTACTAATGGTATATTTAGCTTTGCACACATTGTGCGAAGCTCTTCTTTATTTGCCCAATTTTTTGACTCCCATTCAGATTCACCCAAGTTAACAACAGCCAGTTTGGGCTTCTCTGTTAAAAAAGCAAAACTACGTGTAAACAATCGTTCTTCCTCTGAAAGTTCCATGTCAAGTATTGAACCACCTTTTTCCAGCCAGTCAAAGCAACGCTCAAGTAGTTCTATTTCTTTTTCGTTTTCTTTTGTGATTTTCTTTCCGGCTTTAATGCGACCGATTCTTTTTTCAATCATCTCCAAGTCAGCAAAAAGCATTTCAGTTTCGACAGCCTCTAAGTCGCGAACAGGGTCGAGGCTATCGGAATCATGAAGAACAGCGTCTGACTCAAAAGCTCGTAATACATGGATGAGCGCATCACATGGACGCACATCATTTAGAAAACGAGTAGCACCGGAGTTTTGACCATCGACAGATGCTCCGAAACCCATGATATCTGTAAGTTCGATTTTTGCGTATGTTGTTTTCTTTGGGTTATAGAGCTCTGAAAGAAAATCAATACGTTCGTCAGGGACTATGCAACTTCCAATATTTGCAGAACCTTTTCCAGCGGACAGACTCCCGGCATCATCTTTGCCTGTTAATAAGCCGAAAAGTGTTGTTTTTCCTGTTTGATTAAGACCGACTAGACCTATTTTCATTTATATGACCATTCCTTTTAAGGTATATATTTAACGTAGAGAAAGTGAATTATTTGAGATGTAATAAACTAGTATTTCAAAACGGAATGCTAGGCATTGCCATTAAGAATTCTTCCATATCTTCCATGGTGCCATGTGTAAACTCATTAATGTCGAGTTCTGCTTCATTTTCAATATAATCTGTGACTAAGAAAACAGACATACCAAGCTCTTTTACACACATATCTTCAGCCGGATTATTTCCGACCATGAGACATTGTTCGGGAGATTTGTCTATTTTTGTAAGTACTTCTTTGTAGTAGTTAGGGTTTGGTTTGCAGAATGAACTGTTTTCATAGTGCGTGACGAATTGAAAGTCTTGTTGAGTAAGACCAATCCATGCCAATCTTGAGTCAACAGCACATGGCGGAAAGACGGGGTTTGTTGCAAGAACCAGATTATACCCTTTTTTTGCCATTTCACGTACAGTCCTTGCGGAGATATCACTATGTTGAACTAAAGACTTTGCAACGTTAAACTCATTTGAGTAAAAACGATCGCACGAATCTTCGACTAATTTTAGTTGATCACCCTCTAAGTTCATATATTCAGAAAATGCATCCCAAAAGCGCTTTGTATTAAGTTCAGCGCCGTCATTTTTTATCATAGCTTTAGTTCCGACCCAAATTCCATTGACTGCGGTTTTGGCATCCAGATCCAGTTTAACAAAAACCTTGCTCAGTTCATTAAAATAAGTTTTTATAAAATCATCTTGTCGATAGCGAATTAATGTGCCGTCCAAGTCAAATAAGATTGTGTCAATCATACTGAAGCCCATATCCTTTCATTTTGAAAAACTATGCTGATACATAAAAATTGCTGCAGATTTGCAGCAATTTTTAAAGAAGATGGTGACCCGTACGAGACTCGAACTCGTGTTGCCGGCGTGAAAGGCCGGAGTCTTAACCGCTTGACCAACGGGCCTTATGCGTTATTGCGAGGATTTGTAAAGAATGGTAGCGGCAACTGGATTTGAACCAGTGACCCTCCGGGTATGAACCGAATGCTCTAGCCAACTGAGCTATGCCGCCTTTGATTAGCTCAATGAGTTGAGCACGAACTATTGTACTCTCCAAAGGCGTTGTTGTCAACATAATTTTTTGCAGTTTTTAAATAATTATAAAATTTACGCTTATTTCCATCTTAACAAGACGTTGTATTTGCACTTTTATTATTGAAGTAAGCATTACTATAGTGTACAATTGCAACATGATTACGGAAAGGAAAGTTCAATATAATGAATAGGTTAACACCAAAAATAATTGCAGAGGTTACCGGCGGAAAATATATAGGCAGTGATGAATGGAGCGATGTTCCTGTTGCAGGAGCAGTACGTGACAATCGGGATGTAAAAGAAGGAAATCTCTTTGTATGTATACGTGGAGCACGAGTAGATGGTCATGATTACGCAAATGTTGCATTTGAATCAGGTGCAGCATGTTGCCTTGTGGAAAAAGCAATTCCGGATGCAAAAGGGCCATGTGTAGTTGTAGATTCAACGTTAGAAGCTATACAAACAATTGGTGGTTATTACAGAAGTCTTTTTGATATACCGATTATTGGAATAACCGGCAGTGTGGGCAAGACCACAGCAAAAGAAATCATCGCATCAGTGTTGGGTGAAAAGCACTGTGTTTTAAGAACAGAAATGAATCTAAATAATGAATTAGGTGTACCATTAACACTACTTTCACTTGAAGATAAACACGAAGCAGCTGTAATCGAGATGGGTATTAGTGATTTTGGACATATGTCTAAGCTAGCAATAATGGTTCGTCCAGATATATTCGTAATGACAAAAATAGGATACGCGCATATCGAAGAGCTCGGAGACTTACAGGGAGTATTGCGTGCAAAGACCGAAGCGTTTGCATATATGAAACCAACAGGGATTGCAGTTCTTAATGGTGACGACGAGCTGCTTTTAGGTTATGATCCCAAAATGCGAAAGCTGACATTTGGACTGGAAGAACATAATGATGTTTATGCTGAGAATATTCGCTCAGAATCGGTCAATAATATTGACTTAGATATTGTCAGTGAAGCAGGTCGATTTCCAATACAAATCCCAGCCTATGGCAGCCATATAGCAGCATTAGCACCCGCAGCAGTTATAGTAGCACGACTTCTCGGGATGACTGATGATGAGATATGTCGAGGTTTTCTCCTATATGCACCTGTTGAAGGCAGATCCAGAATAACACATACTGAAAACATAATGTTAATTGATGATTGCTATAATGCTAACCCAAACTCAGTAAAAGCAGCATTAACATCAATATCACCGTTACCCGGGCGTCATGTTGCGATTCTTGGAGATATGCTGGGTCTTGGCGAACACTCTGAACAAATGCACCGTGAGGTTGGAGCTTTTGCTGCCCAAAAGAAGATTGACCTACTACTATGTTCTGGTGAACAAGCACGCTTTTTGTATGAAGGATATATATCTGCAAATGGCGCACAAGCGCATTACTACCCAACGATGGTGGATATTGAAGCAGGGATTCCAAAAATGATAAAAAAAGGCGACGCCGTTCTTGTGAAGGCGTCGCGTGGCATGTATTTTGATAAGTTGTTGCCGGTTATTTTAGATTTGGAGTAGGTTCACTAAAATGTAGTCTTATTTCAAAAACACCGACATTTGAATTTAGAAGATATGGTGCAAAGGATAAATCACGTTGAGCAACACCATGTTCTGCAAAAGCATCCGTTACGATTGAAATCAGAGACTGCCTTTCACTATCAGATAAATTCGGAATTTCAACAACTATTTCTGATGATGATGTGTTTTGAGGAGATTCTAAGAAGTCTCCTATAAGGGATGTTATATTTGCATCAATATAATCCTGCGATGATGGAGAAAACCAAAAACGCATAGTACCTTCATTAACATTGATACTCACGGCTCCATTTGTTGATGAACTGTTGCGCTGATCTTCCGTCACATCATTATTCGTGTCATCGAAGTATTCATCATCGTTTTGAGGCGGATACAATGATTCCTGATCATTTGTATCATTATCGCCCTCTGTTGGATCATCCGGATATTGATTGTTGTCTAGATGTGAATCCTCATTATCATCCGGCTGCTCTGCCTGTTGACCATCGTTGTTATCAGGTGCGGCTACGCTTATTTGTGGGCTATCGGTGTTGCTCGGACCGCCGTTCCATGCGATATACATAAAAGTAACGGCAGGAATAACGAACAAGAAGACAGCAATAATTATTGCCATACCAATTTTTCCGCGTTCCGTTAATTCATAATCCTTCAAACGAATCCACCCTTTCTCACATCTATTTGCCACAAATTACATGATTTTATATTTGCGTGCAAATAGGACAATTTATATTGTTAATGTGTAGCATAACACATTTAACCGTAGAAAACCACTATCCGGAAATAAATGTTAGAATTTCTTTTAGTCGCTGTGCTTCAGCTTCAATTGAGAAAAACTGCTTTTTATGCAACTCTTTGCGATTCTCTATAAGCTGCTGATTACGTAAAATTTGCTGATTAAGTTGATCCACATCTGCTTGAAGCTTTGCAATATAATCATCAGTATGCTGTGCAAATCGTTCAGCATATTCTTTTAGCATTTTTACACGCAGTACACCATCACCCATCAACAAATCATAGTCAAATTCAGATGCAGCGAGCAATTTATTGACTATTTCGCGTCTTGATGAGTTTGGAAGTGAGTCAGGAATCGTATTGAGATAATCTTCAATAAGATATATTGAGTCGGTTTTCTTTGATTTTAAAGCGAGAGCATCGTACAACTCGTCTGTATTGAGGAATCTGTCAGTATAACTTTCAGTTTGTTGTTCTCTTTCTTGAGCTACAGATGGGACATATTCTGTTCTGAAGCGACTTGCTTCACCGAGCGGTGGGACGACTGGCTCAGGTAATGGTTGAGGTTGTGGGAGAGCCGCAGGAGTTTCCACAACCGGTGCTTCAATAACGACTGGCATCTTGACAACCGGAGCCTCCACTACAGGCGTTTCGACAACGACCGGAGCCTCGACAACAGGTGCTTCGACAACGACCGGAGCTTCAACAATGGCAGGTGTCTCCACAACAGGCACTTCAATTGGTGGTGTTTCTATTGTGGGAGCCTGTGAATCATACAAAGGAGTATCTGTGATTTTTACAACAACTGGATCTTTGGGAAGAACGGGCTTAATTTCTGAATCTATGTTAACGGTTCTTATTGGTGTGTTTGTTTGGAAGGCCGGAGCTGATGTTCCAGATGCCGATTGTCGTGTAGCCGATGTCACATTAACATTAGTTCTGGGTGTGTTAAAAATCGGTCTAGCATCCGACTCGTTGGGCGATACCTGCCTACTTGAACGGGTGTTCCGTGCTGCATTTTCAGGTTCAGCCTTTTCACGTATAACACCTGCGCGTTCCAGCATAGCTAGTATTTTGTTCTCACTTTTTTTCTCCGGCATGTTTCAAACCTCCCGGCAAATATTTGTAAAACTATTAAGGAATTCCTTTTTATCAAGCTATTCCATTCATTCATACACAATGATTCTATGCAACTCTTTGCAATCTGTCAAGGTTTTTTTGAAAATATGACTGTTTTTATGAAATGAAAGCTAAGAATAGATGATGAAAAGCATTTAAACTTTATGCTCCAAAGAACTTAGCATGAATGGTGGCAACGGAGCGGTCAGCATCATTTTCGTCGACAAGTACCGACACTTTTATTTCGCTTGTAGAAATCATTGCAATGTTTATTTTTGAGTCGTACAAGGCTTCAAACATCATTGCAGCGACACCCGGAGAGGACATCATCCCTGCTCCAACAATACTTATTTTAGCGATTTTGTCGGTTGTGTTAATTTCTGTATACCCGATTACATCTTTATTTTCTTCAAGAATTTCAATTGCTTTATTCATATCCTCTCGGGAAACTGTGAAGCTGATATCATTTGTAAAGTCACGACCTATTGACTGTAAGATAATATCTATATTAATCTTTGCATTAGCAAGCACTCTAAACACTTTAAATGCCACACCAGGTTCATCTCGTAAGCCAACAAGTGCAATTCGCGCAATGTTCGAATCTTTAGCGACACCACTAATTTTTGTATGTTCCACTTTGGTTACCCCCTTAATTATTGTTCCGGGTTTTCTATGGAGGCTAGAAAGAACTTCCATTTTAACACCGTAACGTTTTGCCATTTCAACCGATCTGTTATGAAGAATCTGTGCACCTAATGATGCCAATTCAATCATTTCGTCATATGTGATCTCGTCGAGTTTTTTTGCTCCGGGAACTTTATTTGGATCGGCAGTATAGACTCCATCAACATCGGTATATATTTTACAGAGGTCAGCATTGAGCGCAACCGCAATTGCAACTGCTGTTGTGTCGGAGCCTCCGCGTCCGATTGTTGTTATGTCATCAAATTTATTTACACCTTGGAATCCGGCAACCAGGACAATTCTGCGTCGGTCGAGTTCAGCTTTCAACCTCTCTGCAGAGAGTGATTTAATGCGAGCACTCCCATAATCTGAATCAGTATTCATGCCTATTTGCCAACCTGTAAGAGAAACTACAGGTAAACCTAGCTTTTCTAAAGCCATTGCCATCAAGGCAACAGATGCTTGCTCTCCCGTTGACAATAGTACGTCCATCTCACGCATGGATGGATTTGGATTAAGCTCTTTTGCCTTTCGAATGAGCTCATCGGTTGTATCTGCTTGTGCAGAAAGTACGGTGACAACATTATTGCCTTCAGAATAGGTTTCGGCGATTGTCCATGCGACACGTTGTATTGCCTCTGTGTCTGCAACAGAGCTTCCACCAAACTTCAATACTACTAATCCCATTAATGATCTCCTAATACTCTAAATTGCGACTTTGCGGAAATTCCACGCTTTAATATATCGTCTATCATTTCTCCGTTCATAACACCTGTCATAAATGCTGTTTCTATGCTGGACCCCTCAGAAAAAATCACATTGCCAAACTCTTTTTCAACTTTTTCGCGAGATGCATCAGTTCTAATGTACCATGCAGAATCTAACAACATAGGGCTTTTTACAAACCCATCATACCCAGTTTTCCAACTTATCCATTTTTGTGCATGAAGGTGCTTTGATGCATCTATGACGTCCGCAATAACAGAGCTTGCTGTTGGCAGTTTGCCGGCTCCGGCACCACAAAAGACAACATCACCTACAGCATTACCACGTACAACAACCCCATTCATTACACCGTCAACAACAGCAAGAATACTGTCATTACTTATAAGATGCGGAGCGACATATGCAGAAATTTTGTCACCAACTACACGTGCACGACCAAGCAACTTTATTTTATACCCCAATTCAGAGGCATAATGCAAGTCTTCTATTGTTACTCCCGTTATTCCCTCTGTTTGAACTTGAGAGGGGAAAACATGTTGTCCAAATGCGAGAGATGAAAGTATACAGATTTTCCTGCATGTATCATGACCATCGACATCAGCAGTTGGATCAGCTTCTGCATAGCCCTTGTTCTGAGCGTCAAGTAGTGACGCAGAAAAATCAGCACCTGTTTTATCCATATCAGTTAAAATATAGTTGGTGGTACCATTGAGTATACCATAAATTTCGGTAATAATATTTGCAGTCATGCATTGAGTGAGTGGTCTGATAACAGGAATTCCGCCTCCCACGCTTGCTTCAAAGAGATAGTTAGCATTTTTCTCCTTTGCAAGCTGAAGCAATTCACTTCCATGTTCAGCAATAAGCTCTTTATTTGATGTAACAACACTTTTGCCTATTTCAAGACAACGTCGAGTATACATAAGTGCGGCATCGATGCCACCAATAGCTTCGACAACAATTTGCACTTCAGGATCACTAACAATTATTTCAAAATCTTTGATAAATAAGTGTGAATATGGATCATCAGAGAACTCTCTAATGTCTAAAATATACTTCACGCTTATTTCTTGGGCGGCATTTTGAGTTATTCTATCTGCATTCTTGTCAAGAACACTGACAACTCCTGAACCAACGACGCCATAACCTAGTACAGCTATATTTATCATTTTTGAAACACCTTTCAGTTGATTAAGCACTCGAAGCGAGCAAATGAGCTATGCCAATTGTAATTCCAACTAATATTGGTTGATGTGCGATATATATTAACAGCGCATTCCTTCCGATAACGGGAAAAAAAGGAACTTTTACTTCATAAAACCACGACGGAAACTTGTTTTCACGTATATATTCTCCAATCCATGTACCAAATAAAAACACAAATATCCACGGCAGAATTGGCTGATAATCGAAAGTGACAAAACCGGGCTGTCTCCAACCAAGCACGGACAGTACGTCATTGAGTATATTGTGAAGAGCATTATGCATCTCTATGTTATCAAAGCTTGGCGATAGAAACGCTCTTACAAGAGCACTCACGACGATTAAGATAATGTAAATGAAGGGTGCAACTTTTCGTGGTATATTATCCCAAAATTTGCGAGTGATACCATAGAACATCATGAGAAATCCAAGTAAATGCAAAATACCAAATATTATAGGCATCTCCATTTGAGTTGTAATATAAGATATTATAACAGCAATGACAAGAACTATTGCGCCACGTTCAACATTGCCTTTTGAAAAACGTGACGACACACCTGAAACAGCAACAAAAACACCAATAAATATAATTTGTAGTATATTAAATATCGGATTGCGGTATAGCCAGAGAGGTGCGTCAAGAAATGCCCATGCATTGTAGAAAGCGTGGTGGATTACCATTAATGCAACGGCAAAACCACGCAACGCGTCGATAATATCAATTCGTTTTTTTTGAGCTTTCAATTTTGGAACCATCCAATTTTATAGTCTTATTTCATCTCCGGAGTTATCTATTTTTTTCGCATTTTGTGCAAACAATGCAACAAGGAAGAGGGCAATCATAATACCAAATACGAAAATAGTTGAAATCCCGATATCAGTAAGTACAGATATGGACATTGCGTTATTAACTAGGGGCATTTGTGCTAATGTGTTCAATGCAAATGGATTGAACATATAATCCATTTCCATCATAGCGAACATCAACGGTAGAAACATCGATATTGTGATGCAAACTGCAGCACTCATTCCGGCTCTGCCTGTAGCAGTTCCAAGTGTGAGATGCATACATGCATAAAACATCAAGTGCACCCCAGCCAATGCACCGGAAATTAGTACACTAGACAAAATTAAATCGTTCACTTCAAAAATAAGGAATGAAACCGCCCATGATGCTAACATTGAAATAATAGACATTATCAATACTGAAATAGGATAGATGATGAATTTTGGAAAGAGATACGAAAAACTTCTTAACCCTGCACTTTTTGGAATGATAATAGCTCGTTTTTTCTGCTCGCCACCTGCAGCTTTATTCATGAGTATTATCATTACAATTAAGCCGATACCTGTAATGGCTTCAACTGAAGATGAAACGCCTATGGAGGAAGCGGTACCGAAAAACTCAACCATTCCGGTAATATCAGTATCAAGTTCATAGTAATAAAAATCGCTTAAGTTATACATAAGAGCACCGGTTCCCACTATCAAAAGCGGAAAAAAGACAGCCAAACCTAAAATAACAAGTGCAATAATCAAAAACTTATAAGTTCTTAGATATGCCAGGAACTCTTTTTTAAAGCACGCTTTTGTTTGTAAGCTCATTGTACATATCCTCCTGTCATTGTATGAGAATATGGCAGCAATTGACCGCTGTTTACTCCAAGATAAATTTGTTCAAGCGTCAGTCGGTTAAACCATACACCTTCCGGAACAATTTGCTTGCTTGCTAGTGTAGTTACAACCTTGTAGAAAAACTCAGCTTCGCTTATACCCTCTTTAGCATATACAACAACATCGTTGTATTGTTGTATATGCACCTGTCCAATGGTATCGATCTCTTGCAAAACACTAGCAGTTACGTTTGCATGCCGTGAGCGAACTATAATTGAGTTTCCGGTTCCAAATGTTTTAATAACATCATCGAGATAACCTTCAACAGCCATAACGCCATTTCGAAGTATGCCTACCTTATTAGCTACACGTTCAACATCGGCTAAAATATGAGTACAAAGGATGATTGTAGAACCTGAAGCCGATAGAGCACTTATTATGTTCATAACTTCTGCTCTGCCTTCAGGATCAAGTGCAGATGTGGGCTCATCGAGAATTAACAAGTCCGGATTTGCATATAATGCAGCAGCAATCCCTATTCGCTGAATCATTCCACGAGAGTAGCCATCTATGCGTCTGGTTGCACTATTAGACATTCCTGTCAGATGCAATACTTCTGCAGTACGTTCTTTAATATTGCCACTATAATCACAGCATGTAGCAATAAAGTCGAGGTACTCATAACTATTCATGTAACCGAATAGGGCAGGAGATTCCGGAAGATAACCTATTACCATATCTTCGCTTGCGTGTATAATCTCCCCATGATCCTTCGGTATAATATTGCATAGAATATTCATAGTGGTTGTTTTACCACAGCCATTTGTGCCCAAAAACCCATAAATATCGCCCTTTTCGATACTCATGTTGAGTCCGTTTAGCACTGAGAAGCCACCATAACTTTTGGTTAATCCGTTGATTTTTAACATGTAATAAGCAGTCCTTTCAAAGCTCTTTACGTTATGCATTTAACAACAATAAGGATAGTTGTTAAAATACAAATAATCTCATTAATATGAAATTCGAAAACTCATTAGCAGCTAGTATCATCATGATTATAACAGGAATTGACACGAAAAATCGAGCTGTTTTTTTCCATGGATTTTTTTCAGGCCAAGCATTTTCGATTTTATATTTCCGCATGGCAGGTATTTTTGAAAGAAAAACAATTACTCCGACGACTAATAATGCAAGAAAAGCGATTGCATATATATAGAAAATCGTGGTTATAAGTCGGCTTTCAGGATACGTAGCTTCGGACAACGTTGATAAAATCAGAGCACCTGCAGCTATTGCATTTACTATTGCGTGAAGAATGGTGACTGTATAAAGTGAACCGGTCGCATATCGTATATAACCCAGCGCAAGACCATATGCTGTTGTGTAAAAGAACATATATAGGCTACCATGCATTAATCCAAATATTACTGAAGAAATGATAATAGCAATGCCGGTTCCATATGGCTTGAGTGCATCATACATTATTCCTCTACACCAAAACTCTTCGAAAAGTGGAGCTATAACAACTAGCATAAAGACCAGATAAATTATGCTTATAAGATTGGTCGGCATTTCCATAGTTGATGGTCTAAACAGTTCTTCTATGTAGCCTGACACGCCTAGATTGCTTGTTATTAGATGAGAAACGAGCAATGTTAGCATAGCGACCCCGTGACCTAAGCCATATGAAGCAGGAAAGGTGCCTAGTGCACGTGCGAGTCTCTTGGGCTTTTGATAAAGTTCACGATACTTGCCCTTATATAATTTGAAACTGTTGAATATGAGCATCGTGGCTAATAATGGAATAACATATATAAATAATAATGCAATAGAGTTATTAATCAAGCTGACTATGGATTCGCCTAGCGAATTTGTAAAATTGCTAAAGAATACTTGAATAAATCCGGTAATAGATCTGCACACAAAGTAGATAATCATTGACAGTCCAAGTTTTGCACAGACTCTTTTATATCCAGAAAGCTTTGACTCATTTCTTTGTTCCGGCTCAAATTCATCCGGATTTATGTAGCTTTGGTCATTAACATCCATTGGCAGCGTTCCTCTGTATTATAAAATAGTATCGTATTATGGCACAAATCCCCCGCTATGTATAAGCAGGGGAATGATTTTGATAATGAATACAGAAAATATTACTTTGCAGGTTCTTCAGTTGATTTACCTACGGTGGAAATTGCCCATTTTGCGACTTGAATACGTACCCTGTCTTCGCCGGTTTCAAAAGTGATTTTATCTTCACCAATATTAACAACTTTCCCGTGTATTCCGCCTATGGTTGTAATTGTGTCGCCAGCTTTCAGAGCACTTCGCATTTCAGCGAGATTTTTCTTTTTCTTTTGTTCGGGTCTGATCATGAAAAAGTAGAATATACCTACCATTACCAAGATCATGGGAATCATTGCAAAGCCACCATCCATAATAAAGTTCATTCCTTTCACATTTGCATCATAACACTACGCTACGGTGATATACACTGTGGCGCAAACGTTACACCATCATTAATAGCCATATGATTATACTCGAGTGCCTAATAAAATGCAAGTAAAATCTGTCTCCAACATGCAATATGTCGCGAATTTTTAGAGGTACCCTTATAAGCTTACCAAAGAAAACAAGCGGTGTAGCCGTAGGTGTGTAGCGCTATATTGAAATATCAACGAAGTTACACACGCGAAAATCTATTACATATCGCTTGATTGCGGCTAGTCTGTGATAAGCAATTGACTTGTATGACTGGCATGAGCGACAATAAAAAACTTACTATTTTAATAACTCATTATTTTTGGTATAATGGTCGCCAGCATACAGTGCTTTGTCGAAAAGAAAGGAAACATTTCGCAACGTGAGAAGTCGTTTGAAAGTTTGGAAATACCCAATAACAATAATTCTGCTACTTATTGTACTAGCAGTTTTTACTTTTTATATTATATTCTTTGGATCTGCAGAAATATCGGAAAGCAACGCAGAGCCTGCATTAGCTTTTATCGAAATTTCAATATTTGACAGTTACAACGAAAATGTAAAAAACTCAGAAGATGATGATTTATATCAAGACGAGTTGCATCAACTTGAAGAAGCAGAACCTGAAGATGAATGGGATGACCCTAATTATAATATTATAAATCTGGAAAATGATATTATCACTCTGCAGATGGATGAGGCTGATATTAGTCGTGGCTATCTTGTTTTGGTAAACCACGAACACAAATTTGAGCTTCCTGCCAGGCTCGACTTGGTCAACATAGCAAATCACAGAGAATCAAATTTTCGAGTACTTGGACAAAATTACCTTTTAGAACGTTCTGTAGTGGGGAAGTTAGATGAAATGATGTATGCGTTTATTGCAGAAACCGGCAATACCACTGTCGCAGTTATAAGTGCGTTTCGAAACCACAATGCTCAACAGGTAGTTTTAGATGATCTTATTAGGCGCATGGGGCGTACGGAAGCTCTTCGCTGGGCTGCAATTCCCGGTCACAGCGAGCATCATACGGCTCTGGCGGTTGATTTTGGAATATATTCTGGTGGAACGCGTAGTACTTTCACCGGTACGGGAGCAACTGCGTGGTTCTACAGAAATTCGGCAGACTTTGGCTTTATACGACGCTATCCGGAAAATAGATTTGAGATTACCCAAGTATCATATGAGCCGTGGCACTTTAGATTTGTGAGCCTACCACACTCAATAATAATACATCAACACAATTGGGTTCTTGAAGAGTACATTGAGAGAATCAGAAATTATACTTTTGAAGAGCCATTTGAGTTTGAACATGACGGAATCGTATATGAAATTTACTTCATAATGGATACAGAGGTGCCAATTCCACTGAATAGTGAGTTTACTATATCAGGCAATAACATTGACGGGTTTATAGTTACTGTAATTCGAATAGAAGTCGATCCGGATGCAATTATTGACGTTTATACTTAACGCCTTGAGGTGTGTCTTCTAAAATAATGCCCATTTCGCTGAGTTCATCTCTTATGGCATCAGCTTCTGCCCAGTTTTTTTCCTTACGCGCATTTTGGCGTTTTTCTATTAGTGCTTCAATTTCAGAATCTAACTCAGAACTGTTACTTTCACCATAAATTAACCCTAAGACATCAATCAACTCGTTAAGCATCTCTAGTGTGACATTTGCAAACTCTCTTGACGCATTTTGGTCAGCGGCGATGCTATTACTCTCTCGCACCAGTTCAAATATTACAGAAATCGCATCAGCAGTGTTAAAATCATCATCCATAGCTTCGATAAACTTAGCACGGTAAGTTGAGAGGGTCGAAATGAATGTGGACTCTTTACTTGATAGTGAACCTGAACCATTAACACTAATAAACTCTAAACTGCTTCTAGCAGTTTTTATTCTTTCAAGGGCACTTTTTGCTTGGAGAAGAATATCGCCTGAGTAATTTAACGGGCTCCTATAGTGGCTCATAAGCATGAACATACGAATATTTTCATATCCGAACTCTTCGGCAGCTTCTCGTACTGTAAAGAAGTTGCCTTTTGACTTTGACATTTTTTCTTTATTGATACTAATAAAACCATTATGAACCCAATAACGCACAAATTCACAGTCGTTTGCACCTTCTGATTGCGCTATTTCATTTTCGTGATGAGGGAAAGTCAAGTCCTGTCCACCACAATGAATATCAATGGTTTTGCCCAAGTATCTGCTAACCATCGCAGAACACTCGATATGCCAACCGGGTCTGCCTTTTCCCCAAGGAGAATCCCAAAATGGTTCGTCAGGTTTTGCACCTTTCCATAGTGCGAAGTCAACAGGATTTTCTTTAACCTCAGTTACATCAACGCGTGCTCCCATTTGAAGCTCTTCTAAAGGCTGATGAGAAAGTTTTCCGTACTCGGGAAAAGCGGAGGTGCGATAATAGACATCACTCCCACTTTGATAAGCAAAACCTTTCTCAATCAATGTTGAAATTAAGTCAATTATCTCATTGATGTTCTCAGTTGCTTTTGGATGGAATGTAGCATCACGTACACCGAGACCATGTGCATCAGTCCAATATTCATTTATATATTTTTCTGTGAGTTCTCGACTAGATATGCCTTCTTCGTTGGCACGATTAATTATCTTGTCATCTATATCGGTGAAGTTTTGCACATACGTCACATCAAAGCCGCGATATTCAAAATAACGACGTAATACATCAAACATGATTAGTGGTCGAGCATTACCGACATGGAAAAAATTATACACTGTTGGGCCACATGCATACATTTTTATTTTGCCCGGCTCAATGGGGATAAAATCTTCTTTTTCCATTTTCATTGTATTATAAAGTCTCATTACTATGACCATTCCTTTCACAGTGCTCAGTCACGAAAAAGCCATGGGTAAGTATGGTCATTTCGTGCATTAATTTACGGTTTTCCATTTCTCTATTCGTCTAGCTTTAATACTGCCATGAAAGCATCTTGTGGTACATCGACACTTCCTAAGCTACGCATACGCTTTTTACCTTCTTTTTGCTTCTCAAGCAATTTTTTCTTACGTGTGATGTCACCACCATAGCATTTTGCAAGTACATCTTTACGGAGTGCACGAATGGTCTCTCTCGCAATGATTTTTCCGCCTATAGCGGCTTGAACAGGCACTTCAAATAGTTGGCGTGGAATGTTTTCTTTGAGTTTTTCAACAATCTTGCGTCCCCGGGCATATGCTTTGTCTCTATGTACAATAAATGACAGTGCATCGACAATTTCATTATTTAACAACACGTCGAGCCTTACAAGGTTGGATTTACGGTAACCTAAGAAATCATAATCTAGTGATGCATAGCCTCGGCTACGAGATTTTAGAGCGTCAAAGAAATCATAAATAACTTCGTTTAATGGCAGTTCATAATGCAATTCTACCCGAGTTTCCTCAAGATAAACCATCTCTTTATATTCACCACGTCTGTCTTGGCATAGATCCATTATACTTCCGACATAGTCAGGAGGACAAATTATTGACGCTTTGATAAAGGGTTCTTCAGCCATTTCTATAGTTGCCGGATCGGGATAGTTAAGCGGATTGTCCACATATGTTACTTGCCCATCGGCTCTTGTTATACGATAGATAACACTAGGAGCGGTCATGATTAGGTCAAGATTATATTCACGTTCGAGTCTTTCGCCAATAATTTCCATATGTAAAAGACCAAGAAATCCACATCTAAATCCAAAACCAAGAGCAGCAGAAGATTCAGGCTCATATGTGAGTGCGGCATCGTTAAGTTTTAGTTTTTCAAGGGCATCACGCAAATCCGGATACTTTGCACCATCTGATGTATATAAACCGGAAAACACCATGGATTGCACTTTTTTATATCCGGAGAGCGGCTCTTCAGCCGGTCTGGCAATCGTTGTAACGGTGTCACCAACGGTTGTATCACCAACATTTTTTATGCTTGCTGTGAAATATCCTACATCACCCACAGAAAGCACATCACATGGTTCCATACCTATAGGGCGCATGTGTCCAAGTTCAACTATTTTATACTCTGCTCCGCTGGACATGAGTTTTATATCACTATCTTCATGTAGCTCTCCACTTACGATGCGAATATATACAATAACACCTTTATACACATCATATTGACTGTCAAAAATCAAAGCTCTGAGCGGTTCTTTCGGGTCGCCTTTTGGAGGAGGAATATCAGAAACAATTCGCTCCAAAACATTATCAATACCTATTCCTCGTTTTGCAGAGATCTCCGGCGCATCTTCCGCAGGGATACCAATTATATCCTCAACTTCTTTTTTTACACGCTGCGGATCGGCAGCAGGCAAATCAATCTTGTTTATTACAGGCAATATTTCAAGATTGTGGTCAAGTGCTAGATATGTATTGGCAAGTGTTTGTGCTTCTACTCCTTGTGCGGCATCGACAACAAGTATAGCACCTTCACATGCAGCAAGGGAACGAGACACTTCGTAATTAAAGTCAACATGTCCAGGGGTGTCAATAAGATTCAACACATACTGTTCGCCATCTTTTGCCTTATATGTAAGTCCGACAGCGCGAGCTTTTATTGTTATACCACGTTCACGTTCAAGATCCATACTATCAAGTATTTGCTCTTCCATGTCGTGAGCGTCAATCGCACCACATCTTTCGAGAAGTCTGTCGGCAAGCGTGGACTTGCCATGATCAATGTGTGCGATAATAGAGAAATTACGTATTTTGTCCTGATTGTTTTGCATTATTGCGGTACTCCGTTCTGTAAATGACTATGCAAGTATTAATTTTCTGTTAATGCTTTTAGTTTTTGAATAATGTTTGACTCTGCCTCTCTTAGCTCTTCAATCATATCGATTGCCTCACACACCTGTGTGCACAAACGTGAAGAGCCGTCAGCACGTTCTGAGGTTCGCCCAAGAATAAAGTCAGTGGTAACTGCGTAAAAATCACAAACTTTTATAATAAATTCAAGTTTTGGCTCTCGTGTATCATTTTCATAATGGGATAATAAGGCTTGGGAAATACCAAGTTCAGCAGATGCTTGTCTTTGACTAAGACCTTTTTCTTGTCGCAATTTTGCCATGTTTTTAGAAAACATAGACTTTTTAGCGGACTTCTTAGGCATGATAAACGACCATTCTTTCGTCAATTTTTGACACGAAACGACCGAACAACGGGAGGAGTCGTTTCGTGTCAATATTAAAAACATCTATTTACTCATTACTACACATATCTATTATTGCTTGAGTAAACATTTTGGCACTTAATATCAATTGATCAACGCTAATGTATTCATCAATACCGTGCACATTGTTATCATCGCCAGGCATGACACATCCAAAGGCTACACCACCCTCAATGTCATGAACATATGTTAAGCCACCCATAGAAACACATTTGCCCGGCTGACCTGTGTATTCTTCATAGAGATTTAATAGCTTTTGCACAAAAGGTGTCTCTTCGGGAGTATGGTGACATCCTGTGATTTCGTGATATGTGACATTTATGTTTTCGCATTTAAAAGCAGAGCGAGTCATTTCGACAAGATCAACTTTATCGGCACAACCTGGAGTTCTGCTGTCAAAGTTCCCAGAAAACTCATGTTCACTAAAGTCTAGCACACCGAAGTTGACAGTGATTCTGCCCGTTTTTTCATCTTCCATATCAATACCCAGAGCAGTACCATGACCATCGCCATGGGGGAACAGTCTATTCAATTTACATAGATACTCATAAGACTCACTGTTGGCAAACGGCATTGCTGCAAGCATCTCGAGTAGAGCGGTCTGTGCATTGTTTCCACGTTCCGGCATACTTGCATGTGAAGCTTTGCCTTCTGCGATAATCCGGACAGAACTACCATTTAGCATTGCAGAAAGAGAAACGTCAGTTTTTTCTGAGTACTCTTTACAAAATTGCTCTACAACATCCATTGTGAAACCTTCTATATTGGCTTCTGCGCAATCCGGTACAATGTTTGCAGTTTTACCGCCAATGATCGAAAGAACACGTGGAAGAGCAGAGTTTTCTTCCCATTTCGCGCCGAAAACAGGCATAAAGCGACCTTTTTCGATGTTAACTACCGCGTATTCTGCATCAGGAGTAAAAACATTTGGAGGAGGTGTATTCTTTTTCAGATATTGAGTGACATCATCAAATCCTGTTTCCTCACCTGAGCCAAGTATGACTTGAATGCCGTGGGCAAGCTCAGGATAAATATCGCGAACGCAATACATTGCATACATTGCAGCAATAGATGGTCCCTTATTGTCTATAACACCACGACCATAGAGTTTTCCATCTCTAAGGGTTAGTTTGAATGGATCGCTACTCCAACCATCGCCGACTGCTACAATATCAAGGTGAGCCAGAATGCCCATCAATGCAGGTGACGGACCATAATGTGCAGTTATCATCATATCTTCGAATACATCGACATCAAAACCACGTTCTTCAAACATTTTTTGTGCAAGGGTCAATACGGCACGAGATTTCACGCCATATGGAGCGCCCTCTTTTGCTTCGCTACAAATGCTTTTAATTTCAATTAACTTTCCAAGATCATTAATCATGTTATCTGAATTTGCAGCAAACCAATCGTCGATTTTATTTCGTAATTCAATTCTGTTACTCATTAAAAATACCCCTTTTATTCTATAAAATATTTGAAATCAAAAATTTAACGTTTGTGGCCTTGTTAGCTACATGCAATTGAATCAATTATGTGCTTAAAGTAGTTTTTGCAATAATCTTCAAAAGCCGTCGGTGTGTCAAATGCATTTTCTACAATAAAATCACAATTTCCTCTGAAGAAACTCTCCGGCTTTTGAGCATTGATCCTTGTTAATGCTTGTTCTCTTGTTAACCCGTCTCTTTTGATTATTCGAGACACACGCCTATCTACAGGAGCAATGATGCCCACAACCACATTGCATGTATCACTCAACCCGCTTTCAATCAGAGCTATGGCATCAATTGCAATTATATCGACACCTTCAGACTTGAAGGAGCTAATGCGTCTTTCAAGTTCCATCGTAATAAACTTGTGAGTAATTTTATTTAACTTCAATAAGGCATCCGAATTATTGAAAACAATCGCACCGAGCTTCTTACGATCCATTTTGCCATTAGTCAAAATCTTTTCGAAATTTCCGGTTATTTCATCTGTGAGATTTTTGTCAGTTTGAAGCATCTCATGGTATAAGATATCGCAGTCAATAGCCTTTGCACCGAGTGTTTCGAGTGCCATAACTGCGGATGTTTTCCCAGCACCGGAACCTCCTGTTATACCAATGATGAGCATATTAATGACCATTCCTCTCAAATTTCGCTAAGTATAAAACGACCATTAAAAGGGTTGGTCATTAACCTTCTGATTCTGTAACTTTCAATTTTTCAGCTCTATCTGCCATGATAAGTGCGTCAACAACTTCATCAAGAGCACCGTTTAATATTTGCTCAAGTTTATATAGTGTTAATCCAATTCGATGGTCTGTCATGCGACCTTGTGGATAATTATATGTACGTATGCGTTCAGAGCGGTCGCCGGTTCCCACTTGACTTTTACGTTCTGCAGCAAGTTCAGCTGCTTGACGACGGCGTTCTTCTTCGTAGAGCCGTGACGCAAGAATTTTCATTGCACGTTCGCGATTTTTATGTTGGCTGCGTTCGTCCTGACATTCAACTACTGTACCTGTGGGAACATGAGTAATGCGGATTGCCGATTCTGTTTTGTTAACGTGCTGTCCACCTGCGCCACTCGCACGAAAAGTGTCGATACTCAAATCAGATGGATTTATTTCGAAATCGACTTCCTCGACTTCCGGGAGAACAGCGACGGTAACAGTACTCGTGTGAATTCTTCCTGATGCTTCTGTTTCAGGCACACGCTGGACACGGTGCACACCACTTTCAAACTTCAAACGTGAATATGCTCCATCACCTTCAATGATAAAGCTAACTTCTTTGATTCCGCCTAATTCTGTGTCGTTTAAGTTTGCAATTTCTGATTTCCATTTTTTGGATTCAGCGTACATTGTGTACATGCGGTATAGATTATAAGCAAATAGTGCGGCTTCATCGCCGCCTGCACCACCACGTATTTCAATAATGACGTTTTTATCATCGTTAGGGTCACGAGGTAATAATAGAAACTTTAATTCTTCGCTAATTTTTTCCTTTTCAGCTTGTGCTGTCTCAAACTCTTCTTGTGCGATTTCCTTAAAATCAGGATCACTCATGAGTTCACGTGCACCATCCATATCGCTTTGTGCTTTATTGTAGCGCCTGTAGGCTTCGACGACGGGTTGAATCTCTTTTTGTTCACGCGCAACTTTTGCATAGAGCGCAGGGTCGGAGTAAACTTCCGGGTCTTGCATCCGTTCTTCAAGAATGGTATATTTTTCTTCGATTGACTTTAGCCTTTCAAGCATATTGTTTTATTCCTTAAGTATTTATGAAAATTAGTATGACAAGTGATATATGTATAAAGTTTGCCATTGACCATTGGAAATACTATCATATTATAGAGAGAATGTAAACGGAAAGTTGCATTGACTATTCACTGATTGAATATTAAATTGACTATAATTTGCGTCAGTTTTAAACGAAATTTGTAATATTTGCATTTTAGATTATGGTATGCTAACATTACATAGCATTTCACGATTAATGTGATATGCAATATGCGCCCGTAGCTCAGCTGGATAGAGTGTCAGACTCCGACTCTGAAGGTCGTGCGTTCGAATCGCATCGGGCGTGCCAATCGTACCCAAATGACAACTCTTGATTTGAAAAAGGGTTGTCATTTGCGTTAATACAACAAAAGCGGTTGCAAATAATATGTTTCACATAAGTTATCTAAGCCACATCTAAATTTATGGTGTGGCTTTAGTCATTCCCAAATACAGAGCCATCACACATATACCACCGTTCCGACTGTCCGAGCAGGCTTCTATTTTTGCGCATTTCGAGAACAAAAAGTATAATGCGTTTGTACGACCTCTCTTTTCTGTGATAAAAATAGAGAGGGTTTGTGTTTCGAGACAAATTATAATATGAGTGTTGATAGGAGTTGATAGGAATGGAAACGCAAATTAAACGCATATATACCCAATGGTTGCCCACCTCCGGCTATGAACTTACCGAAGCTCCGGAAGTACACTTTATACATTCAACCGACAATTTATTGAAAATTAAGACTGACCCCGAAAATATATTAAATACTAAGTTTGAAATATGGTTGCCTGTCAAGAAAAGACAAAAGCCTTAAACAGACGACTATCCGTATGTAGCACTAACATTGAAAAAGTCAATATTGCAAATTACGCTCTCGAAAAAGGTTTTAAGTATGGTTATTGCCTACTTAGAAGAACTCGGCATACCTGTCGCTGTCATATTGCCCAATGATGAAAGTTTTGACACCATTAAATAGAGGTTTCCGAAAGGTATCTTAACCCCAACTGCTCACGTATAGTATCACTTAACTCTGCAATCGCCAGTGTTTCTGCGTGAGTCATTAGGTTGCTTTCCTTTTTGCCTGCATGGATAGCTTCCATTACCGCAATAGCCTCATAATTATATCCATTGCCTTCTTTTTCAGTGAATGTAACAGGTTCTTCTCCATCAACTTTTAGTGTAGCACTGTCAGCACACCAAAAACCGTTAATATTTATACTTCCTCTTTCGCCAAAAACATTTAAAGTATGATATGTACTTGTTCGGACACCGCACGATAGTACAGCTATCTGCCCGCCACCATATTTAAGAAGCATAGCCGTCTGCTCATCAACTCCAGTCGCACCCATATCCCCAACGCTTGTAATAACATCAGGATTGTTGCCAAAAATCATGGTTGCCATGCTAAGTGTGTAACAACCAACGTCAAGAAGACCACCACCACCTAGCTCTTTCTTTAGAAGACGTGATTCGGGATCAAAATCTGCGCGGAACGAAAAGTCGCAATGGATCATGCGGACATCACCGATTTTGCCATTTTTTATCCAGCTCACAGTTTTACGAATTGCGGGAAGAAAGCGTGTCCAATGTGCTTCCATTATAAATACGCCCTTCTTCTGCGCAGCGTCAATCATTGCTTGAGCTTCTTTTTTATTCATTGCGAATGGCTTTTCACACAGTACATTCAACCCGTTATCTATGCAAAGTAAAGCAGCGTCGATATGCATAGGATGTGGTGTGCTGATATACACACAATCGATTTCTTTGTCTTTGACCATTTCCTCATAGCTACCATAAGCCTTTGGGATATTGTATTTTTTTGCAAAATCGTCGGCTCTCTCTACATTACGTGAACCAACGGCATATAGTTCAGCGTCTGGTACGATCGTAAGATCGTCAGCAAATTTATTTGCTATGGCTCCGGGACCAAGAATAGCCCATTTAAATTTTGACATACATAACCTCCAAAAATAATTACTTAAAATGTAATATATACTGATGTTACTGATTTTAACATAAATATTATGCATTTACACATTTTTAGTAGGTGCAATTTTTTTTGCAATCTTTGTTTTCATGATTTATAATTAACACATAGAAATTTTCTAAACACTAGCGGGTGCGTGGCAATCGGGTTTTCACGATTGCTGCACAGATTATACAAGGTGATACTATGTCAGACAAACCAACAATTGAATTGATGCGAGCACTATCTAATTCTGAGAGCATCAACAGCTATATGGAACATAATAACCGTTTTTTGGTTGAAGGTGAGTTGTCAGAACACATCAATCGCCTTTGTGCAAAAAAGGGTCTTGTCAAAGCAAACGTAATTAGACGTGCCGAGATAAACGAAATATATGCTTATCAAATTTTTTCCGGAAAGCGTGTGCCTTCTAGAGATAAACTTCTTTGCCTGTGTCTTGGGATGGAACTTGATACGATAGAAACAAACCAGCTATTAAAATATGCCGGTTTTGCTCCCTTGTATCCTAAAAATAAGCGAGACAGTATTATTTTGTTCGGGTTTGAAAAAAGGCAAAGCATTATTGCAATCAATGAGACTCTGTACGATAACGATGAAAGCACATTAAACTAGTGGTCTGCGTCGTTTAAAATTTGCAAACCTTTAGAGAATACAGAACACTAGTGATTTGCTTCAATTTTTTACACAACGCGAGAAGGTGTGGTATATGAACGAATGGTTTTTCAATACGCTCAACGAGCAATATAGCCTTGTTCGAATATGTAGCTCCGGCGACATGGGTGAAGTTTCGCAACTTCGTCACAAAATGCATGGACGCAACATCATCAAACGCGTTTATCGTGGAACTGATAGTACCTATAAGATTTTGCATGCGCTCCCTCACCCCAACATCCCGAAAATCTATGAAGTCATTTTCGACAATGACACGGTTACAATTCTAGAAGAATATATTGAAGGTCTCACGATTAGTGACATATTAGATAGTGGTTTATATAAAGAAAGCGGGGTCATCACTATTATCTCCTCCCTGTGTGATGCTCTGGATATATTGCATGAAAATGGAATTGTGCATCGTGATATTAAGCCTGAAAATGTAATGATTGACAATAGTGGCATAGTGAAACTGATTGATTATAGTGCCGCAAAAATATACAAGCCACACAGATCACAAGACACTCAGGCTTTGGGAACCGCAGGTTATGCCGCTCCTGAGCAGTTTGGGATTGCACAATCTGACAGACGTGTCGATATATATGCATTGGGCATACTAATGAACGTAATGTTAACAAAAGAATATCCGTCAAAGCTTTTTTATCAAGGGCGATTGACAAAAACTATCGATAAATGTACGCAGCTTGATCCAAACAAACGTTATCAAAATGTCACAGAATTAAAGAATGACCTACCTAAAGAAATTTAATTTCGAATACTAAGCAGCCTGCATAGGACATCTGAGTTCACTTGCACTATACTGTTATTTGTCACAGCAAATAATAGTTAGGAGGATATCTTACAATGAGGAAAAACAACAAAACTTCAAAACAAACACCTGGCATTGTGGAGCAAAGAGAATCAAAGCAAAGTAATGAGATAGCTGTAACAGGGGCAACAAAAAAGTGTCCATACTGTGGAGAAGATTTACCGGTAAAAATTGCATTCTGTCTATATTGCATGAAATCTCTTGTAGGAGATACAGCACCGCAACCCGAAACAAAACAGCAAAACAATGGTGTTAATCCTTTTCAGAAAAGATCGACAAAGGTTCTAATTGGAGCGGCGGCACTTCTTACTGTAGTTGCAATAGTCGCAGCTACATCATTCATCACAGCCTCCATCCTTTCTCGTCATACAGGTACACCACATCAACCAGCAATATCTGCAACTACAATGCCTCACGATGAAGTCGCCGTTTCGACTTTCATCCCTGAACCGACACCTTTGCCAACACTACCATACAATCCAGAACCAACACCTACACCGTTACAAAACACAGAGCCAATGCAAATTCAACAAACCGACGCAAATATAACCGTCCCTTCCACCGTTACCCCAAGATTCCCTGCACAAGCCGGTGGTCCTGTTGATCCACCAATCTCCGCACAAAGAGCCACAGAGCTAGCTCGTGACCACCTCATATCCATTGGCGTTACATCTGCAGCATTCGACTATATTTACATGGACAGGGAAAGCAACACATGGGTGTGGAGCGTCGAATTTGATGGACGTGGCAGAAGCTATGAGTTTTATGTTGATGTGAACACAGGAGAATTTCTAAAATTTCCCAATGGAACAAATTCTGTTAACGTGGATCAATCCTCAGCTTCTTCAAGTTCCGGCACCAGTAGCAGCCAGCGTGGAAGCAGACCATCTAATCCGGCAATCTCACTAGAGCGTGCTATTGAAATCGGCTACGAAGAACTAGCAAGACGTGGGCACACAGGTACGTTCCGTAGCGATTCCGGTATCGATTGGGAGCATGGTCAGTGGGTATGGGAATTGTTATTCAGAGTGGAAGGTGGCAGATTGCCCTTAGTAGAGATGTATATAAATGTTGACACGGGAGCTGTTATTAAGTTTGAGTGGGATGATTAGAGGAGCGTCCTCGTAGGATTTGAAATATTGCAGAAACATTCGCACAATAATGAATGTCTTTCTTAAAGTTAAATATTTATAGAAAAATATAAAGCAGTATGGTACAATATGTCAATATTTGTACCATACAAACTTAAAGGAGACAATACATGAAAGCACCAATGAAAATAGTACGAACCAAGATGGTTGAATTAAACTGTGGCAATTTTGGAGCCTACAAATACAAGCTAGCAAAAGGCGGCTCTGCAATTCGACTTGTAGATTTGGAAACACAAGAGGTTTACTCTTTTACAAAAGATAAGCGCTCTGGCAGACCGGTCGCATACGGACCATCTGCAAAGTTTAAAAATCTTGACTATATGCCACTATATGAAGAAGCTGTACTGAAGCTAAAAAGTGTTAAATTCGGCAGTAGAGGAATTGTTAAGAATGATACAACAGATTCTTGTGGTAATATTACTGTAGGCAATGCTGTTGACCTGGGTACCGGAGAGCAAATCACTACAGATATTGAAAGCGATCTCGAGGTCATGGGCGATGCACATGATACACCGGATTATGATTTTATCATTAGTGAATATGGCATAGGCGGAAAAATTCAACGGGCATCAGTTAATCGTTTGAATCGCGAGCTTATACAAAGCATACCAAAGAATCGTGCAATACTTGACCTCGTAAACCAGAAAGGTGTCACGTCCTCTGAAGTTGCGTTCAATCTTTTCTTCAAACATATTGGTCGTCTGGAGCGGAATATCCAAGAACAGGACGCCAGAGCTATATTGGAAGCCCTGAATATTGACTATGGTCGCAACATTTTGAAAGAGCTGATTGTTCAGATCCGCAAATTCAAGGCTCGCCGGAAATAAATGAGAAACTCTCTTCCCAACAAGAAATGTCTGCTCGTGATAAAATGCAGGAAGGTGTGACTTATGATAGGCGACAGCAATATCCTCATAGCTCGCATGGATGATTTGGCAACTAAAGCCATCAAGATAGGTGTTGCTGCTTCGAAGTTTCTCACACCCGCAGATGCCACGAATGTCGTCGAACACTTTACACATAGGCGTGATGTATCTCTCTGTTTTTACGGCGGTTTTGATGGTGCTGAACGTACTCGTGCAATTTTCACGAACCCTGATTGGGGCGAATGTGAACGCACCAAACTGTTTACAGCACTCAAAATATCTTACCGTGTTCAAGACACACTCGGTCACCGTGATATTTTGGGTGCCCTTATGGCACTTGGCATAAAGCGAGAAGCTCTCGGCGATATTGTTGTCGACGAAAGCTTCTCCTTGTTTATTTGTCTGCCGGAAATGGCTACATTCATCACCGAAAACTTCACCAAAGCAGGTCGTGTAGGTTTACAGATTTCCCAAGTTGGTCTTGATGAAATCCCTGATTGTGAGGAAGATCTAACCATCAAAACCTGTACCGTGGCATCATTAAGATTGGACGCTGTTTTATCTGCAGCGTTCGGGGTCTCTCGCACAAAAGCGACGGAATTAATTGCCACGAAACAAGTGAGCCTCAATCATCAAATTTGTGAGAAAAATGATAGAGAGGTCGGTGAAAACTCCCTACTCTCTGTTCGAGGAATGGGACGCGTAAAATTACTTGAAATCGGTGGCATATCGCGCAAAGGGCGAAGCTTTATTAAAGTCGGTATTTATGAGCGGTGACATTAATACTGATTCCCATTTAAAAGTATACTATCTTTTCGGAAGAATTTACAATTTCTGCCTTGACTTTGAAGCGCAAAAGATATAATGTGTAGCAAAGATTGTTAATTAGACAAACACACTTATATAAAAGGAGAAATCAATTGAATTACAGAATTATAACAGATAGCGCTTGTGATCTCCCGGAGAATAAGGTACAGAATTGGTTAACCCGCATCCCACTGTATATAAACTTGGGAGAAAAAACAATTACAGACGAAGAGGGGCTAAGTTCAGAGACGCTTCTAAATGAAATCTCTGTATCATCAGTCGGTCCAAAGTCTTCTTGTCCGGCACCGGGTGTTTTTGCGGATAGTTATGAAGGGCTTGAAGATGACCTTTATGTTGTAACCTTATCTAAGGAAATTAGTGGAACCTACAACAGTGCTCTACAGGGCAAGGAAATATATTTGGAAGAAAATCCCGGGAAAAATATCCATGTCTTTAATTCTAAAACAGCCTGTGCAGGTCAAGTTCTCATCTGCGAAAAAATCAAAGAACTTGCTGAAAGCGGGCTTCCATTTGCTGAGGTTGTGGCGCAAGGAGAGGCATTCATCGAGGATGCGGGCACCATGTTCGTATTAGAAGATTTAGAAATCTTACGTAAAAGTGGCAGAATGAGTGCTCTACAAGCGGCAGTTACAAACACATTGAAGTTAAAGCTCGTTATGGGCGGCACAAAAGAAGGTACAATTGCAAAGGTAACCCAAGCTCTCAGTATGACGCAAGCCTTGAACAAAATGGTGCATATAATTTCCGAGCACGCACAAAAAACAAGCAAGGGCGAAATTCCAATGCTTGTTATTACACATTGCTTCGCCAAAGAACGCGCTGATTACATCATAAATAAATTAAAGGAAACCTGTGACATCGCTGAAGCCCTTATCTGCAAAGCCGGTGGAATCGGCACAATGTATGCCAATCGCGGTGGTGTTGTCGTAAGTTATTCGTAAAATGATATGGCATATTCCCCTACACCTCTCCGTATCAATACGTTGATATGACCCGTAGGGGATTTCCTTAAAAGGATGATTTTCCACTAAGTCAACATCCTTATAAACCAAATAGGAAGGAATATGTAGTTTGATTAAAGGTTTTAAGATGCAGCTCAATCCCGGGCAATCCGCAGAGTACGAAAAGCGTCATAATGAGCTTTGGCCCGAAATGATCGATATGATTCATGAACATGGTGGTAAAAATTACTCCATTTTCTTAGACATAGAGACCAACACCCTCTTTGGCTACATCGAGATTGAAGACGAAATGCGCTGGAGTCAAGGCGCTGACACCGCAATAAACCGCAAATGGTGGGATTTCATGGCAGATATTATGGAAGTCAATCCGGATAACAGTCCGGTGGCAAAGGACTTGCCGCTCATGTTCCACTTAGATTAAGAATGATAGGGCTTGCCTAGTGTAAACATTTACAATACTACTGGCAAGCCCTGAATTCGAGTAGAATGCATGGTAAAATATCAGAATACTATTAGCATAATAATGTGTAGGAAAGGAAACCGTTCATATGAATCTTTCAGGGCTCATTAAGCTTTCAAACAAATACGGAAAAGATCCCGAACTTGTTCTTGGCGGTGGTGGCAACACTTCAGAAAAAAATGAGCAAGTTTTATATATTAAATGTTCAGGAACTAGCCTCGCAACAATTGGCGAAGATGGCTTTGTTCCTGTATCTCGCACAGCATTAGATGCAACACTTGAAAAAGAGTATCCGGTTGATGACAAGGGGCGTGAAGCGGCTTTTTTAGCCGATGTTATGGCTGCTCGAACCATACCCGGAGAAACCAGACGCCCGAGTGTAGAGGCTTTGTTACACAACCTTTTCCCACAAAGATACGTAGTTCACCTGCATCCTGCACTTGCAAATGGTCTTACCTGTGGCAAGGCAGGAGAATCAAAGTTAAAAGAGTTATTTGGCGAAAGTGTGGCATGGGTGCCTGCAACTCGACCCGGATATGTGTTAGGAAAGTTATGTTATGATGTACTGCGTGAGTATAACGCAAAAACCGACAAATATGTGCAACTTGCATTCCTTGAAAACCACGGTATATTTGTTGCGGCTGATACAGAAGCAGAAATTGAAACTCTCATAACTGAGTCCATTAACAAACTGCAGTCAGTTGTGCTCTATTCTCCGAATCAAGAATATTCAACTGTAATCGACAAAAGTATAATCACACAAATCAAAGAAAAAACTGGTTTTTCTCATGTTGAATTTCGCACAAATCCGCAAATTTTAGAATATTTGAAAAATATTGATGCTGCAAAAGATTTATTGTTGCCGTTTACTCCGGATCAAATCGTGTATTGCGGAGCATACCCAACATATGTTGAGTGCCTTTCTGAGCTAAGTGATGACCTGTCTGGTAAAATTCTCTTAGTAGAAGACATGGGAATATTTGCTCTTGGGCAAACTGAAAAAGATGTAAGTCTAGCAATTGAAGTATTCCTAAATGCTGTCAATATTGCTGTATATGCAAAAAACTTTGGAGGAGCACAACCTCTTGCTGAAGATTTAATTAATTTCATTGCATCTTGGGAGGCAGAATCATATCGCCAAAAAGAGGCGAAGAAAAGATAGGGGAAAGATATGGAACGTTATGTACAAACTAAAAAACGATATGAGGCTTTGGGGATTGATGTAGATGCAGTGGTCAAACGTTTAGCCTCTGTGCCCATAAGTATACATTGTTGGCAAGGAGACGATATACAAGGCTTTGAGTCTTCTGAAGAATCTCTATCAGGCGGAATTCAAGTCACAGGAAATTATCCAGGTCGAGCCGGAAACCCCGAAGAGTTAATGGCTGATTTTAGAAAAGCAATTTCTTATATTCCCGGCAAGAAAAGACTCAGCCTGCATGCCATTTATTCCCTGTTAAATGGTGAGAACGTAGAGCGTGACAAATTGAAGCCTGAGCATTTTGAAGGGTGGGTTTCATTTGCCAAAGATGCGGGTATCGGGTTAGACTTTAATCCTACTTTCTTTAGCCATCCCAAAGTAAAAGACGGACTCACATTATCAAGCCCGGATGAAGAAATACGCCAGTTCTGGATTCGCCATGGTATTGCCAGCCGTGAGGTTGCTGCCAGTTTTGCAAAGGCATTGGGCGAACCTGTCGTCAACAACCTCTGGATTCCGGATGGATTTAAGGATGTTCCTGCAGATCGTCTGGGACCGAGATTACGACTGAAAGATAGCCTTGACCAAATCTATGCAAAACGCCTTGATGGAGTCATTGATTGCGTTGAGAGTAAGGTTTTCGGAATTGGAGTTGAATCCTATACTGTGGGTTCAAACGAATTCTATTTAGCTTACGCCGCTAAACATCCTTGGGTGTATAATTTACTTGATAATGGTCATTATCATCCGACTGAAATGGTTAGCGATAAAATTTCTAGCCTACTGACCTATTTTGATAAGCTTCCACTTCACGTCACACGCCCTGTTCGTTGGGATTCTGATCATGTTGTGGCATTAGATGATGAGTTAAAGGAAATATGCAAAGAAATATTCCGGCATGATGCACTCGACAAAGTGCTTATCGGACTCGACTTTTTTGATGCATCTATCAACAGAGTCGCAGCATGGGTTATTGGCACAAGAAACGTACAAAAAGCATTGCTCTATGCTGCCCTTCAACCTCACGAAATGCTACGCAATTTGCAAGATCAAGGAGATTTCACCAAACTGTTTGTGTTACAAGAAGAACTCAAGTCCATGCCATTTGGCGATATCTGGGACTATTATTGCGAAACGCAAAATGTCCCTGCCGGAGCAGAGTGGTATGATGCAATTATGGAGTACGAAAGAGATGTGTTGCTAAAACGTTAGCAGATAGTCCCGCCACCAACTACTACGTCTCCATCATATAGCACAACAGCCTGCCCTTTTGCGATGGCTCGTTGTGGCTCATCAAACTCTACAGACACCAACCCACTTGGTGTCTGTTTTGCTGTTGCCCATCGTTCCTTCTGATTATATCTTATCTTAGCTTTCACACGTATAGGCTCCTCAGGCTGCTCGCATGAAATCCAATTAAAGTCTCTCGCTGTGAGTGACTTCGAAAATAGTTTTGCATTTTCGCATAGCGTCACAGTGTTGTTTTCTATATCTTTATCCCCAACGTACATAGGTTTATTAAATGAGAGTCCTATACCCTTTCGCTGACCGATTGTATATCGAATTAAGCCATCGTGCTTTCCTAATACTTTTCCATTACCATCGATAAAGTTACCACCTTTATACTTTTTTCCTGTATATTGCTGAATAAACCCTACATAATCACCATCACGAACAAAGCAAATATCTTGGCTATCTCTTTTTTTCGCATTAATGAATCCCTTTTCAGCAGCAATTTCACGAATCTCATCTTTTCGCAATTCACCAAGTGGAAAATGAGTGTGTGCAAGTTGTTTTTGTGTCATGGTGTGTAGTGCATAGCTTTGGTCTTTAGTTTCATCAATGCCCTTTTTTAAGAGATATCGACCTGACTTTTCATCATACTCAATCCGTGCATAATGTCCTGTGACTACATAGTCAACATCAAGTTGTTTTGCACGTGTCATTAGTTTTTCAAATTTCATGAAGCGATTGCAGTCGATGCAAGGATTTGGTGTCTCTCCATTTTCATATGCATGAATAAATCGGTCAATCACCTGCTCATTGAAATCACCTGCAAAGTTGAATACATGAAAGGGTATTCCCAATGAGTTTGCTACGCTTCTGGCATCTTCAACATCTTTAATAGAGCAGCAGGCTTTTTCATTGCTGATTCCAATGTCGTCATTATCAAATAGTTTCATGGTGATTCCCATGCAGTCGTAACCTTGCTCCTTCATCAAATAAGCTGCCACAGAACTGTCAACACCACCACTCATTGCAATAATTGCTTTATTACTCATAGCTCTCCTATCACATTCGTTCAATTAATTATGAAAACATATTAATACTAATCCCCACTTAAAAGTATACAATCTTTGCGGTATATTTTCTGCCATGCAATGCGCCAAAACCTTGAAAGGTCACTGACATTCCCGCAGTTTTGTCACATCGCCTGACAAAAAATATCCGCGCAAATATAATACTCTTTTAAACGGGGATTAGTATAACATAATTTTCCAAATTGCTCAATTATGCGTTACTAAAATGTTAGCCACAACTTGTTTTATTGTGGAGTTTTAAAAAACTTTTCATCACTACTGTACAATATGGTGGTTTGGTCATACAAAATCACACAAAAATTCTACGGTTAGGCACTTGCTTTTTTCTTCAAATATGATACGCTCTCATCCGCGTGCAAGTTGACGTTATCCTAGCTAATAGAAAGATGACGTTACAAACATTGTGAAAGATGCAACTTTTTCTGTGCCCTGTGAGTGTTAACTGCAGAACGCAAAAATAAAGATTGCATTTTCGTATTATAAAAAGAGGAGATTCAAAATGAAAAAATTCGCAAAAATTGCTGCATTGTTGATATGCGCTCTGCTTCTTATGTTAAGCTTAGTTGCATGTGATCAGGAGGAAGAGTATGTTCCGGAACCCGAACCGGAAGTAGTTGTCACTCCAGAACCCGAGCCTGAACCCGAACCAGAGCCTGAAATAGAGATAGAAGAGGAAGAGCCTGAGCCTGAAGAGGAATTAGAACCAGTTGTTGTTAATGCCCCTGGCGACCTCCCAGACGATATTTTCAGTTTTGCATTCAGCCTGAATGGTGAAGTATTTGCATTGCCTTTCCCATATTCGCAATTCTATGAGAGCGGCTGGGAACTTGCAGACCCCGTTGATGATCTAGGTCCAAACCGCAGAACATTTACAATTAACGCTCTATTGCGTGGCGATGAAATTGGCTTTGATGCAAATAGGGAAACTATTGGTGTTTCGATTGCTAATCTAACTCCAAACTATATTCCATATTATGAAACTCATGTCGGCGGAATCAGATTTGATGAACGTAATGCTAACTCAGGTACTCAGTTCATTCTAGCAGGTGGCATTACCATAGGCTCAACCATGGAAGAAGTCATTGCTGTTCACGGTGATCCCAGTGAAAAACGCGAGTCAGATACTTTCTATACATTGAACTATCAGTTAGTTATTCAATCAGATGTTTCCATCCGAATAAATAGAGAAACCGGATTGGTTAATGAAATAACAATGACTAATTTTGTTGAGAGAGAGCGCGTTGAGTTTGATGGCGAGCTGCCTGAAATTGCACAAGGATATACTCCTCCATCAGAATTAGGCGTTGATTTCACAAGAGGTTTTGTTGAGCTCGAAGGGGTTGTATATCAACTACCAATCCCAATAGGTGTACTGTTGCAAAACGGTTGGGAATTAATTAGTGATAATGATGTGATGGCTGCAGGTGGATTCAATGCAGGTGGACGCATTCGTTATGGAAACCAAACAATGAATACTCATTTCCAAAACTACGATAGAGTCGAGCAACCAACTATTAATGCATTTGTGACATATATTCAATGGTCACCACACAACTGGGTTGGCAACATTGTGATGCCGGGTGAAATTACACCAGAATCAACATATGATGAAGTCATGGCTGCATTTGGGTCATATACAAGACGAGAAGAAGGCTCTTTGTCGAACAGCTACACATGGGGCACAATTAGAGACGGCTTCACAATCTCATTTTCCGTGGATACCGGAGAAATAACCAGAATCATTATTGATAGAAACCCAAGAAACCTAGAGTGGTAGATTCGAAGGCGAAAACTAAATACGCAACAACAGACCAAGTTTTGTAGAGATTACAAAGCCTGGTCTGTTTCATTTGAATAAATAGTTTACAATATGCTTTCTTCTGCCACAACCGGATATGCTACGATTGCGAATGAGAGTATCCTCTTTGCGTCACGTGCTCTTTAAGCAATACATCATGTGCTCCACCTTCAACCAATGATGTTGCAGAAATGAGTGTAAGCTTTGCATTTTCTTGAAACTCGGAAATTGATTGAGCACCGCAATTGCTCATTGTTGAGCGCATCTTTCCGAGTGTTAACGCAACATTGTCCTTCAGGCTGCCCGCATATGGTACATATGAGTCAACGCCTTCTTCAAATGCCAGGGATTTCGAGCCTCCCATATCGTAGCGTTGCCAGTTTCGTGCACGTGCAGAACCTTCTGCCCAATATTCTTTCATATAGCTACCACCGATGCTTACACGGCTGGTCGGACTTTCGTCAAAGCGCGCAAAGTATCGACCAAGCATAAGGAAGTCCGCGCCCATAGCTAGTGCTAATGTAAAGTGATAATCGTGGACTATTCCACCATCAGAGCAAATTGGTATATATATTCCGGTTTCTTCAAAATACTCATTTCTCGCTTTTGATACTTCGATGACAGAGGTTGCTTGTCCACGTCCTATACCTTTTTGCTCACGTGTTATACAAATTGAACCTCCTCCAATTCCCACTTTAATGAAGTCTGCTCCGCTGTCGGCAAGAAAACGGAATCCATCACCGTCAACAACATTGCCTGCACCTATCTTGACCTTATCACCATAGGTCTTGCGTATCCAATCAATTGTGTTCTTTTGCCAAACAGTATATCCGTCTGATGAGTCAATACACAGCACATCTGCTCCAGCTTCAACCAAAGCAGGGACACGTTCTGCATAATCTCGTGAGTTAATTCCAGCACCAACAATATATTTTTTATCAGAATCCAATAGTTCAAGTGGGTTTGCTTTATGCGAGTCATAGTCTTTACGAAAAACCATATGTGTCAATCTACCTTGATCATCAATTATCGGTAAACAGTTGAGCTTATGTTCCCAAATAATATCATTGCATTTCTTTAGAGATGTGCCGACGGGAGCTGTTACGAGCCTTTCAATCGGAGTCATGAAGTCTTTAACATACTCCGAACCATCCATGCGGCTTACACGATAATCGCGACTTGTTACCAGACCTACAAGACGCCCATTACTTGTTCCGTCCGATGTTACTGCAACTGTTGAGTGACCGGTTTTCTCCTTAAGTTCCAAAATGTCATAAAGTTGAGCTTCAGAGCTTACATTTGAATCGCTCGGGACAAATCCAGCCTTATACGACTTGGCTTTTGCCACCATTGCCGCCTGACTTTCAATAGATTGTGAACAATAGATAAACGATAGTCCACCTTCTTTCGCTAACGAAACAGCCATATTGTCATCAGACACAGCCTGCATAATAGCTGAGGTTAAGGGTATATTTATATAGAGTTCTGACTCTTCCCCTCGCTTATGCTTTACCAATGGAGTTCTCAGATTAATTTTATCAGGGACGCAATCCTCCCCTGTATAGCCCGGCACAAGTAAATACTCGCTGAATGTGTGCGAAGGTTCTTTAAAGAAATAAGCCATAATAATCATTCCTTTCAAAATTTTATGACATAAAATTGTAATTGTTTTGTCTATTAGAAAGTCAAACATGGTCATTATATACTTTAATATAATTTTTTCTTGCAAACCACGTATTAAAGTATTATATTGTTGAATACAGACTCATGTCAAGGGTTAGGATAAATAAGAATTTATAATTTTTTATAATTTTGTTAACTTTATATACATAAACATCGATTAATATTTATAGTATCAGAATAAATTATAGATACTCCTGAAATTGTTCGCAAAAATTGAGAATTCGAGGGCAAAAATATGAACCAATCAAATAATGAAGAAAGCAAATTGCATTTAGATGCATCTGATTCAAACCAAACAAAAGAATATATGGATACCGCACCATTAAATGAGCTTCCTCAAGACGAGACAAATCATAATACACTCATTTATCCTGCGAATGCACATGATGAGCATGTTCATCACAATCAATCTGACATAGGTTTAAATTATAATGAATCTTTCTACGGGCAGCACTCATATGTGCCGATTAATGATGAGTCCCAATATGGTTCTCAACCGTATGCTCCTTCGAGCTATAGTGAACCAATGCACGCCATGTACCATGAGCAACCTTACAGCACCCCTGTATATACTGAATCTCATGATGCGCTAGAAGAGATGTACTCGCCCGGCATTGGTCTTGTCCAACCTTATCCGATAGAGAGTGCAAGCGAAAATGGGCGAAATGCAAGTTCTCGTGACAAAAATAGTAAAGGGTTAGTTGGATTTTTAAGAGCAATGGCATTGGTACTTGTTTGCGCATTTTTTAGTGGTGCCGTAGCTCACATAGCTATTGAATATCGTCTAGATAGAGGAGATTTTACTAGTCCAAACGTTATCAATCAAGTAACAGTGGGTGCCACCGCTCCCGAAAGACGTCAAGATGAAAGTGTCACCGCACCTGTAGTTGCAACAGCTGATGTAATGCCTGCAGAAGATATTTTTGACATGGCACGCTCTCAAGTTGTTGTAATCAACGCTGAAATTCCAAGTATGTTTGGACTTGGTGGAGCCACAACACCTGTCTCAGGTTCAGGTTTCATTATCTCAGACGATGGTTTCATCTTAACCAATTTCCATGTTATTGAGCTCGCACACGTTAACAATATACCTATTAATGTAATTCTAAATGACGGAACATCCTACACTGCTGAAGTTGTCGGTTTTGAAACTAGCAATGATGTTGCAGTAATAAAAATTGATGCCGTCGGATTAAGCCCTGTGCACATTGGAAATAGCGATAATATTCGCGTGGGACAAACCATCTATGCGATTGGCAATCCTTTTGGAGATTTAGTTTATACCATGACTGACGGTATTATTTCAGCACTTGATAGGGTGGTTTCGGTTGAAGGTATGAGTATAAACACTTTCCAATTTAGTGCCGCAGTAAACCAAGGCAACTCAGGTGGTCCTATCTTCAATACAAGTGGTGAAGTTCTCGGCATTGTAACAGCCAAAATTGTTCGCGGAAATGTTGAAGGCATTGGATTTGCAATACCTATTAATGATGCTATTGATGTTGCAGTGGAACTGATTGAGCGCGGTTATCTCTCCGGTAGGCCTTTCCTAGGCATCAGCGGGCAAACCGTTTCTCCGGCTAACGCAGCTTCCTTAAACTGGGTAGAGGGTGTTCTCATTAGAGGGGTTACCCCGGGCTCTGCCGCAGATAATGCAGGTATTGAAGCTGGCGATATAATCACAGCGCTTGATGATGAAATCATTGTTTCTATGGAAGTTTTGAGATTTGCCTTGCGTGACCATAGAGCAGGAGAAACTACATCTATTACAGTCTGGCGACAAGGAGAATTTCTCGACTTAACCATCACCTTTGATGAGGATGCACACGCAGGGCGTCCTGAACCCAGAACCCCTATAGAGGTGGACATTCCTGACCCATTTGAAGATGTGCCATAACTTTAACACATAATTTTTACGAGCGGCTTATCGTGATGATATGCCGCTCATTTCTTATTAAGTAATACTAATACTAATCGCCGATCAAAAGTGTATCAGTATGCGCTTGTCCCAATGTTACCACTAACTATGGCAATTCCTGAGCTCGTTCCTAGCCTATTTGCGCCTGCATCAATCATCGCCTTTGCGCTTGCCGCATCTTTCACACCGCCAGATGCTTTCACACCAACTTCACTTCCAACTGTCTTGCGCATTAGTGCAACATCTTCAACTGTCGCACCCCCTGTCGAAAAACCTGTTGAGGTTTTGACAAAATCGACTCCTACTGTTTTACATATGTCACATACACGTACTTTTTCATCATCTGTGAGAAGGCATGTTTCGATAATCACTTTTAATAACGCACGAGGTTGCACTGCTTTTGCTACGGACTCAATGTCTGTTTTTACATAACCCCAGTCTCTGTTTTTGAGTGCGCCAACATTAATCACCATATCCACCTCTTCTGCACCGTTATCAACAGCTTCTTTCGCTTCAAATACTTTAGTATTTGTTGTCGTTGCCCCAAGGGGAAACCCGATAGTTGTGCATACTTTGACATCACAACCTTTTAGATATTCACAGCTCAACTCTACATAAGATGGATTAACACATACAGACATAAAATTGTTTTCGCGCGCCTCATCACAAAGTTTCTTAACTTCTTCCTTTGTTGCTGCAGTTTTTAATAAGGTGTGATCAATAAATTTGTTCAAACCGCTCAAGTTTACATTAGTTTCCATATCTAGCACTTCCTTCTTTCAGTTCATTTTATAATAGGCATTTTTAACGAAATAATATCATAACAACATGCAAAAGTCTATCATTGCCCCTGTGTGTCGGGAAAAATAATTGAAATTAATTCTTCATGTGATATAATTAAACGACGTGAGCGTCGCGCCCGAGCTCGCTCGGGCATGACCGAACAAGTGAAAATTAGAGCAAAGCGATATAATAACAATCTCGTGATATAATCACCTTGCGTCGTTAGCGGTAGCAAAATAGCAATAATCGGAGAGTGCAAATGGGTAAAGTAATAGCTGTAGCAAATCAAAAAGGTGGAGTTGGTAAAACAACAAGCTGCGTAAGCCTTTGCGCCGCATTAAGTAATGCTGGTGCTAAAGTCTTGCTTTGTGATATGGATCCACAGGGCAATGCCACTTCCGGCATGGGCTCCCAAAAAGATAGCAAAACATATAACATGTATAGTGTGTTGATAGATGGAGTAGACGCAAAAAAAGCAATTCAAAAAACTCCATATGGCGACTTATTGCCATCAAACAGTATAATGTCTGGTGCAGGTGTTGAGCTTGTAATGATGGAAAATCGTGACGCTGTGCTGAAAAATGTTCTTGCTAGCATTAGTGATGAGTATGACTATATTTTCATTGATTGTCCTCCTTCTCTTGAAATGCTGACACTCAACTCTCTGTGTGCCGCCAACACGGTGCTAATCCCCGTGCAGTGCGAATATTTTGCCCTTGAGGGCTTAAAAGATCTCATGTCGACTATTCGTATGACAAAAAAAGCTCTCAATCCTGCACTTGAAATCGAGGGCGTGTTATTGACAATGTATGATACGCGCACAAATCTTTCTTCACAAATCGCAACTGAAATCAAAAAATATTTCAAAGAAAAAACATATAGTGTTGCCATACCTAGGAGTGTACGAATCGCCGAGGCTCCCAGTCATGGAAAACCTATTCTGGAATACGATAAAGCATCACGCGGCTCACAAGCTTATCAAGAGCTCGCAAAGGAGTTTCTGAAAAGAAATAATCATTCGACAAAGGGGAGGGGTACAAAGTGAGTAAGAAGGGTTTAGGAAAAGGACTCGGCGCATTGTTTGGCGATTCTGTTGATAATGCCGCAGAACATGATTTTGAGTACCTTCCATTGCAGCGTATTGAACCAAAATCAGATCAGCCTCGTACTCATTTCGAGGAGGATAGAATAAGCGAGCTCGCCGATTCTATACGTGAACACGGTGTGCTGTCACCAATAATGGTGCGACATATGGCCGATGGATACTATCAGATTATTGCAGGCGAACGCAGGTGGCGTGCCTCTCGAGAAGCCGGGTTGACTCAAGTTCCGGCAAGAATAGTCGTTGCAGATGACAAAACAGCCTTAGAAATAGCAATGGTTGAAAATCTTCAGCGCGAAGACCTTAGTCCAATTGAGGAAGCGCGCGGATATAGAGTTCTCATGGAAGAATTTGAGATGACACAGGAAGAGGTTGCTCAAAGAGTAAGCAAATCACGTCCGGCAGTCGCAAACTCGCTGAGATTGCTTTCATTACCCGATGAATTGACCGAGCTTGTTCTGCGAAAAGAATTATCTGCCGGTAGTGCACGTGCGCTACTTTCTTTAAAAAGTGAAGGACGCATGAAAGACGCTGCTAAATCAATAATTAGCAATGATATGAGTGTTCGTGAGGTTGAGGCTCTTGTTAGAAAGTTGAGCCGCGAAGAACCAATATCGATAAAGCAAAGTGGTATCGAAGTTGATTATTTGAATGAAGCACAAAAAAGTCTAACCTCCGCTATGGGTAGACGCGTAACTATAAAACAAAACAAAAAAGGCAAGAATAAAGGCAAAATTGAACTTGAATATTATGATCAAGAAGATTTTGATGTTCTCTTTGATATTTTAGTATCCGCCGATTCTAACGAAAGGAATGTGCGCTCAGATGATTGATATTAAGTTAATTCGCGAAACACCTGACGCTCTGAAGCAAGGTCTCTTGAAAAAAGGCAAGGACTGTAGTGCTGTAATTGACCGCATTATTGAACTTGACGTGCAACGCAGAACACTCATTACTGAAAGCGAAACAAAGAAAGCCGAGCAAAATAAAACGTCCAAACAAATCCCTCAAATAAAGAAAGAGGGCGGAGATACAACGCAAATTTTTGAACAATTAAATAGCTTGAAAGAGCAAATTCGCATCGCAGATACAAAGTTGCGCGAAGTTGAGAACGAGTTTAACGAGCTTATGCTTGAATTACCTAATCCTCCGGACGATGATCTTGTTGCCGGGGGCAAAGAAAGTAACGAACCTCTCCGATTCTTCGGCGAGCCACATGCTTTTGACTTTGAACCCAAGAATCATATGGATCTTTGCAATAATCTTGGCTTAATTGATTATACCAGAGGTGTTAAATTAGCAGGCAGCGGATTTTGGATTTATCGTGGGCTTGGCTCTAGATTGGAGTGGGCATTGCTAAATTATTTCTTAGATGCACATATTGCGGATGGGTATGAACTTATGCTTGTTCCGCATATGCTTGAGTATCAATGCGGCTTGACTGCAGGCCAGTTCCCGAAATATGACGATGAGGTCTATAAAATTGCAAACCCGTCTGATGATAGAATTCACTACATGTTGCCAACAGCTGAAGCAGCTCTTGCATCTATTCATAGGGATGAAATACTAACTGAAGCTGAATTACCAAAGAAGTATGTTTCATACACCCCTTGCTTCCGACGCGAAGCTGGAACATACGGTGCAGACGAACGCGGAATGGTGCGCGGTCACCAATTTAATAAGGTAGAAATGTTCCAGTATACAACTCCTGAAGGCTCTGCTGATGCTTTTGATGAGCTGGTTGGCAAGGCAGAAGCGCTCGTTTCCGGCTTAGGTTTTCATTTTAGAACTGTAAAGCTCGCTGCAGGCGATGTTTCTGCGCTAATGGCACGAACATATGATATTGAAATACAGATTCCATCAATGAACGGCTACAAGGAAGTCTCTTCTGTTTCTAGCGCTCGTTGTTATCAAGCAAGACGCGGTGCTATGCGATTCAAGCGTGAATCAACAGGGAAAACAGAGTTCATGTATACTCTAAATGGTTCAGGGCTTGCCACAAGCAGAATAATGCCGGCTCTTGTTGAGCAAAACCAACAAAAAGACGGCAGCGTTGTTGTCCCGGAAGTTTTAAGAAAATATCTTGGCGGCTTAGAAATCATTTCCGCTGAATAGTGAGAGCTTTGTTATTAGCACAAAGACGACTATTAAAATTGTTTAGGTGAACACATATGCCAATAAAAAGGAAAAAGAAAAAAATCACAGCAGAGCAGTGTACAAAAAAAGCTAAATCTATTTTCAATGAATTCAAAACATTTGCCGTAAGAGGCAATATGATAGATATGGCTGTTGGTATGATTGTCGGTGGTGCATTTACGCTACTTATAAATTCCATTGTAACTAATATTGCAACACCATTGATAGGCATTTTGATTGGTGTCGATTTTTCTGCTTGGGAGGTTCAATTACCGCACCTATACGGCAATGCCGAGCCTGGTACGCTGGCAATTGGAACCTTTCTAAATAATCTCATTAGCTTTATCGTTGTCGCTTTTGTTGTTTTTCTGTTTGTAAAAATGCTCAACCGGCTTAAGAAAAAAGCGGAAGATGCTCCCTCTGCTCCGCCCAAACCATCTCCAGAAGAGTTGTTACTCACAGAAATTCGCGATATTCTTAAAGAGAAAGAGTTGTAACCTTACGGCTCCGTACACTCTTAACCTTTCGAAACAACAGCATCAATGACACTACGCATATAATCATTTCAGTAATTACAAATGATAACCATATGCCTGTCATATCGAAAATCGCGCTAAGAACGATTACCATTGGAATAATTATTATACAACCGCGCAGGACTGAAATCATCAGTCCTGTTTTTGCTTTATCGATAGCACTAAAAAATGCCGATGCTATAATATTTATGCCTGTAAAGATAAAACCGATAAAGTATATTCTAAGTCCTCTGCTTGCGAGCAGTGCAAGCGTCTCATTTGATTCATAGTTAAAAATCGCAACAATTTCATATGAGAAAATGTATACTACAGCATATATTACAATTGACATCACAAGCACGACAGCTATTGCGTATTTAAGAACTTGTATTATCATTTCATTATCCCCAAGCCCTTGCCCTTTACTCAATAAGGGTTGGATGCCCTGCGCCACACCGGTAAAAATAGATACTACAATAAATGCAATATTCGCAACAACCCCGTAGGCTGCAACACCAGTATTACCCTCTATATTTAATATAACCAGATTGAATGTAACAAGCGCAATTGATAGTGACAGCTCATTTATAAATGCTGATGAGCCCAGAAGAAATATATTTGCTATTTTTTTGATTTTTATTTTGCACTTGATAAAATTGAATTTATTTCGCTTCGTTATAAAGTGTAGCGATAGGACACCTAACCCAAGCAACATTGAGCAAATAGTAGCAAGTGCCGCGCCAAACATTCCCATGTCTAGCGGAAACAAGAAAATCCAGTCAAGCACAATATTTGATAGACTGCCTGTTACCATTCCTGCCATAGCTAATTTTGGGTTGCTGTCGTTTCTTATGAATGCCGTTAAGATACCGCTTAGAATAATAACAGGTGTAAAACTCAATATAATTCTTATATAGTCCTCCGCCATTGGCAAAATTGCATCAGCCGCTCCTAAGATTGCTGCTAATGGTCTTGCAAAGAATATGCCAATTATACTGAAAATAATCGAAACAAAAAGCCCTACTATGATTGCATGCGTAAATACTGAATTTGCATCAGAAGTTTTGTTTTTTCCTTTTTGTATTGAATATTGTGTAGCACCACCAATGCCTATCATTAAGCCTGTACCAAACAAGACACCGAAAATTGATACACTTATATTTAATGCTGTAAGCCCATCTGCTCCAAGTGCCACTGAAATAAAATATGTATCTGCAAGAATATAAGCCGAGAGGCATACCATTCCAAGCACACTCAGGCTTACATATCTTCTAAAATCTTTAGCTATTTTGTTTTTTCTCATATGTATTGCAAATTCCTGACAGATACAGCATCACCAGAGCCGGGTCTGGTGATGCATTATTAGTTAGTAACAGACCCTAATTTGATTTTGACCTTTAAATATATGTTACTTTGTTCTCATCATAATGACCACGCGGATCAGGATCTTCATCAGGTGCACCGATTGCTATAACACAGAATGGTAGTTTTTCTGTGTTAAGAATTTCACGCATTTCAGCAATCCTGTCATCTTTTGGATATACACCGCACCAGCATGCACCAAGTCCAAGGCTTACCGCTGCGAGTAGAATGTTTTCTGTTGCCGCTCCACAGTCTTGCGGGAAATAGTCTTCTGCTATTCCTTCGTGGATACCCACTTGAATATCAGGTAATGCAATTATGACAATTGCACACGAAGCTGTCTCCAACATGCCTGTATATGGATGCGTCGTTCTAATTTTTTCGAGCGTTGCACGATCTTTCACCACAACAAACTCCCATGGACGCGTATTGCATGCTGACGGAGAAAGCATTGCAGCTTCGAGCATGAGTTTTATTTGTTCATCTGTGACTTCTACATCTGGCTTGAACTTCCGGATACTTCTACGTTTTCTAATTACATCGATTGTTGTCATTTATTAAGTCCTCCATATTTATTGTTTTTATGTTATATTTCGTTATGTTCATTTCACTAACAGGGTGATTTTCATTTGCTACGTTTTGTTTACAACGACCTTTGATTTGTAAACAATCAAGCCACATGCCATCGTAATCAAAGCCGTCAGAACCGGTAGCATCATGCCGAAAGTTAGAGATATTTGTGTACCAAGAAAAGCCATCATAATTGGTGCAGTAATTCTAGCTATGCCCATCGCAAACATTAGAATCGATGTTGTAAACGTTGTTTTCCCTTCATATCCACGAGCGCACTCTCTGACAAGCACCGGAATAAAGTGTCCACTACAAAGACCCATAAGACCTAGCATAATCAAGAGAAATATAGGATTTCCTGACATAACTCCAACAAAAACGGAAAGACCACTTAGAAGTCCGCCCAATGCAAAAAACTTCATTGGTGCTCGCTTAATAACATGTGCAGATAAGAAGCGATTAAACGTTGCACAAATCCAATATACTGTAATTGACAATGCCCCAAGCTCTGCAGCGTCATGGCGGAGCGTCATGTATCTAACTATCCATATCATAACTCCTGCAATTGTAAACATGGCGAAAAATCCTGCAAGTATAAGTGCTACATTACGTTTGACCTTAAAGTATGCAAGCACGTCCTTTTTTGTGAGTACACTCTCTGTGAGTACACTCTCATGAACAGTTGCTTTTTCACTAAGTTTTTCAGTGTTGCGCGTTAGCACCAACATCATGAGAACTACGAGAACCGACAAAATCGCTAGTGCATAATGAATGCCACGCCAATCTATATGCTGTAATGCCCAAATAAAAATAACCGGAGATAACACACTCCCTAACCCAAAGAAGCCATGAAGAAAGCCAAGATACTTTGTGCTTTCCTTTTTGCGAACGTCTACAACCATTGAATTTACCGAAGTATCAATAAATCCTCCACTAAAGCCTAGTAGCACACAGCCAATGCAAAACAAAATGAATGTCGGTGAAAATCCGCTTACAAAAAGCATTATCGCTTGAGCTGCAAAGGCTATGCTCAATACTATGGTTTTCTTTGCTCGCCCTTGGGCCATGATTGTAAAAAGGATTGACACTGTAAAGCCGGCGCTTGTCATGGCTCCCATAAATCCTTCACTAGTACCATCTAGAGAAAATGCATACACAACTTCGTTAATGATGATACCTGGCATAGAAACTACAAGTGAGTAGATGAAAATTGAAACAAATGCCGCTGAGGTTACAGCTCGTACTGCGTTATTTGTACTGTTTCTTTCGTTTTCGTTCAAAGCGAATATTACCTTTCATGTTCCAATCTTAAGTTATCTGCCAACACCAAATAATGCTGCTCCGATTATCCCTGCATCATTTCCTAGTTCGGCTCTTAAGATTGGCGGCAGCCCACCATCATCAGTACTAAAAATCTCCGACTCAACAATTTTGTCTAATGGACCAAAAAGTGGCTCTCCAGCATTACAGACACCACCGCCAAGTATCACAACTTCCGGTCGTAAAGCATTACAAAGACTTGCAATTCCAGTACCCAAATACTTGACATAATCTGCAACTATTGCTTTCGCTGCAACATCGTCTTGTTTTGCTGCATCAAAAATGATTCTTCCACTAATTTGAGATGTATCTCCACCACAAAGCTCATGCAGAAGAGAATCTGGATACTCTTTCATAAAACGCTTTGCTTCTCGAAGCAAAGCTGTGACTGACGCATATGCTTCCAAACATCCGTGAGAGCCACAACCACATTTTTCACCACCGGTGACGATAATAATATGTCCCAGCTCGGTGCCAAGTCCACATCCTGTGAATAATTTTTTGTCGAAGACCAGACCCCCGCCGACTCCTGTGCCCAGTGTGAGCACTATAGCATAATCGTATCCTTTAGCCGCTCCGGCATAAACTTCTGCAAGAGCTGCTGCATCTGCGTCATTGCCCAAGAAAACCGGAATATCCCAGTATTTTTGAAAGATAGGTATAAAGTCAATCTTTCTCCAGCCCGGTAAGTTCGGCGCTAGTAAAACTACGTCGGTTTTGCTATTAACAGCACCAGGCACTCCAACACCAACATACACAATGTCGCTTTCGGATAACCCTGCCATTTTTACTGCAGTCTTTCCGGCAGCTGCCATGTCTGCAACAACTTCATCTACAGAGCGGTTTGCCTGTGTTGGAATTACGTGTTTTGCAACGATATTGTAATCCTCGTCAATCACACCTGTCTTTATATCAGTACCGCCAAGGTCAATTCCTAAATAATACTTGCCCAAAAATCCTCTCTCCTTTACTTATGTAACCACTGACTAAATGCACGCATCGTCTTTGTGAGGGATTTAATCAGCGTTTACTTTAACATTCTAACATTGCTGAATACAACGCAACTTACATGTATTGTGTCATGTAGCGATAACTTTGCTCAATTCCACGCTTAACTTTGTCCTCTGAACCTTCAAATGCGCGATCTTCGATTTCAATGCACACACATCCTTCATATCCAATATCATTGAGTGCGCCACAAAACGCTCCGAAGTTAATGTCTCCCAATCCCGGCAGCTTTGGTGCATGCCAAAGAGACGGATACGAGTGTATACCGTATTCATTAAGCTTATCTTTGTAAATCTTGAGATCCTTAATATGGACATGGAAAATTTTGTCTTTAAACTCATATATTGGTTTTACATAATCAAACATCAGAAGCTGAGGATGTGACGGATCAAAGTTCAAGCCAAGATAGTCGCTGTCAATTAATTCGAACATTTTTCTCCATATAGCCGGAGTAGAGGCTAGGTTTTTTCCGCCTGGGAATTCATCTTTAGAGAAATACATCGGGCAGTTCTCAATGCCGATTCTTACTTTTTTTGATTCTGCATAACGGACTATAGGTGTCCAGACTTCTTTGTAAAGCTCCAAATTGTCCTCAACTGTTTTATCTTTATCTTTTCCGATAAACGTTGTAACCATATTAATTCCCATTTGACCGGAAACATCAATTAGCTTCATTATATGATCAATCGCTACTTGGCGTGCTTCTAAATCACTATCCAAGGGATTTGGATAATATGCTAGTGAACTAATTTGAATGTTGCGTTTTGCCGCATAGTCAAGATAATAGTCCATTTTCTCGCGAGTTCTATCATTTACGTCAATGTGTGTAACCCCGGCATAACGCCTTGCAGCTTTTTCTTTTGGCCAACAGCAAATCTCGGCGCATTTGAACCCGACAGATGCCGCATAATCAATGACCTCTTCAAAAGAATATTTGGGAAGAATTGCAGATAAAAGACCAAGTTTCATAATTTTATGTTCATCCTTTCTTGTTTTCTCATTTTGATACTGTTATTATAGTAGGGATTCAGGAGCATAGCAAGAAATAATTTCGTACACCTTAAAACACCTTAGCAAAAGGAGCACAATACATGGATAATAAAGAAAATGCAGATTTTCCGACAAAAAGCATAAGCAACTCAGAGAAGAGAGCAAAAATTGCAATGTATAATACGACTAGTTCTGCAAGCAACTCAGAAATTCAAGATAATCGCGAAGATAATTCAGAAAACAACACAGAAAAATCCGTTGAAATATCTGAGAGCCCGATTGGAGCTCCGATTAAGAAGCAACTGCAATTGGAAATGTCAAAACTGCAAGACATGACATTCAGAAAAAAAGTTGAGTACATCTGGGAATACTATAGATATCACATAATAGGAATTGCAATTGCTTCATTTTTACTAATAAGTATGATGGTCGCTATTTTCTCCCCATCACCGGATACTGTTTTATTCGTTTCATGGAGCGCGGGTTTTGCCACAGATGAGCAAGTGGACAACCTAACACATGAATTAGAACTTTTGTTGACAGATGATGAAAAATATGAGCAAGTAGAAGTGGTTTTCTTCATAACCGTAGAAGGTGATCCCCTTGCCGAATCTGCAAATTTACAGCGAGTAGTCGCAATGATTTCAACAGGACATATAGATATCTTCATACTTAACGAGCAGATGCTTAGAGATTATTCAATGGGTGGTTTTGTACAGTCGTTAGATAGCATTTTAGCGGAAGTCGAATCGATAAATCCTAACGTCTCTCGCAAAATTGAAGATCGAGCATTCATTACTTACCTTGAAACAGAGCCTCATGAATTTTCTGAGCAGTTAACGGGAATAAGCATTGGCGATAGCCCATTATTAACAGAGCTAAACTTCTTTGAACAAGAGTTGTTTTTTGCAGTGTCCGTGACATCCGGTCAGATTGAAAATGTCGTTAAAACACTAATTGAATTTTTCGAACCTTCCAATTTGTCCGATTAAACGACTCAAAACAAATGGGGCTATTGCATCATTTTGCAACAGCCCCATTTTGTCATTACTACCATATTATATTTTAATAGAAGATACCTGCACTTAACCATTCTGGAATCAGACCGAGGTCTGTCAGCATTCCAGCCACTCTTATAAGTATAGCAACAACGCCGACCACTATACCAGCTATGGACAGTCCCAGGGTGCGAGTGTTTGTTCTTTTCACAAACCCAACAACAGAAAAACCAATACTTGCAGGCAGAAGAACAAAAGAGTATACAAATACACCGACAATGGCAAGAACAAAGCCAATAATAATGTATGCATCAGTAATGGTGAATGTTTGCTTTTCTCTTCTTGTAGCATTATAAGGCGGGTATGTTGGATATTGGTTATATGGTTGTTGATATTGAGGCGCTGTAGGGCGAGAATATTGTGGCTGTGCACGAGGTTGCTGTGCTGCTTGTGTATATTGAGGATAGCTCGTAGACGACGGATGTACTGTTGGTGTATATGCTTGAGCTATGGGCGCAGTACTCTGTGCCGGCTTCACTGGTTGAGCTGCTACGTTATAGTTTGGTGTTGATTCCATCGGTTTCATCGGTTGAACTGTTGCGTTATAGTTTGGTGTTGATTCCATCGGTTTCACCGGTTGAACTGTTGCGTTATAGTTTGGTGTTGGTTCCATAGGTTTCACAGGAGGCGCATCTGATGGTGTTGCCGCTGCAGGTGGCACAGGCAAAGATTCTTCCGGCGCCGGAGGGTCAGCTGTCTCCATTGCTGTATTTTGTTCATGACTACATGAAGCACAGTATTTAGTGTCTGCAGCGTTTTCACTGCCACAATTTATACATTTCATAAATTTTATTCCTTTCTTCGTGCGTAAATAACAGTTACATTCTACATGCGAAAGCCTTTAAAGTCAACAGTTTCAAACCATTCTGGTTCAAGTACAACCTAACAAAGTTACAATACAAAGCTTTCTTTTTACTGCACATTTGTCTGAATTATTCAAATTTGTGTAAAATTGCGATAAAATTCACACAAAAGCTTGACAAAACGTACGTTCGTACGTTACAATTTTAAAACGTACGAACGTACGCATGCGCAATGGCGTAGTAGACGAAATACCATCATTTGGAGGAGATAATAGGAGGAATCCATGTCTACAATGCAAAATGCTACTGATTGTGTCCGCCAGGACACGCATGTGGAGCGTCCACGAATCCACAGACTTTTGGAAGAGGCAATGAACTATCCTTTGGTTGTTATTTGTGCCGGTTCAGGTTATGGCAAAACATTGGCGGTATCTTCGTTTCTGGAAAATATTGATGCCCAGAAGCTGTGGATACAAATCACCACACACGATAATTGCCAAACACGTTATTGGGAAAATTATGTCGGTGCACTTTCCCAAATATGGCCAGAAATAATTCCACGCATTACCGAAATAGGATTTCCGGATACAAATGAGGCTTTCGCAAAGTTTTGCACACTAATGAATGAAGATGCAGATTCGCAAAAAAGTCAAGTTACTGTATTTGATGATTTTCATTTACTGTGTAACCCTAATGTAATTCGTGTCATAGAGCGTGTAGTCAGCATGCTGCCGACAAAAAGCACAATGGTGCTAATTACTCGTGTAATGCCGGAAGTTAATATGATTAGAATGCTTATGGACAAGCGTGCTTTCATTATTAAAGAAAGTGATCTATGTTTTACACAGGATGAAATTAGTGATTATTTCAACCATCTTTCTATTCCGGTCACAAGGCGGGATGTTCACGAGGTTTATGATGATACGCAAGGCTGGGCATTTGCTATAGACCTTATCGGACATTTTTTAAGAAGGGATCAAAAATATGAACGAAGTGTCGTCAAGGCTATGAAAAGCAATATTTTCCGACATATCGAATCTGAAATATCACAGACTATTTCAGACCAGCTTTGGCACTTTCTTCTTCGCATTTCATTAATTACGCACCTCGCTGCGAGCTTAATCCATATTTTAGCTGATGATAATTCACTCATCAAAGAAATGGATAAACTACATTCATTTATTCGCTATGATTTTCATCAGGATGCATATGTAATCCATCATTTATTTTTAGCGTTTCTGAGACAAAATCAACATCTTTTATCCCATGAAGAAAAATGTAAAATATATCAAAAATCCGGAGAATGGTGTGAAGCTCACGGATATAACATGGACGCAATTTCGTATTATGACAAATCTGGAGATTACTTTGCTATTGCACGGACTGTCGCATCATATAGTGTTCAAATACCCCTGGATATGGCAAAATATGCTCTAGAAATACTCGATCGGACGCCAGATGATATAAAGGCTGTTAACACAATATTTCCAACCATGTATTTGAGGCTCAAAATAAATTTAGGACAGTATGATGAGGCAGCGATTTTAGCTCAAAACTATATTGCAGACTATGAGTCGCGACCTGATTCTCCTGAACGAAACCGCACTCTTACGCAAATTTATGCAAATTGGGCAACTTTGCGCATGTACATGTGTACATATACTGATGTGTTTGATTTTGACATCTATTTTGAAAAGATGGGTAAGTCTTTTGACAAAAATCCATTCCAGATATTAGGTGCATATAATGCTATTATAGCTTGGGCATCACTTGTCGGAACAAACGATATTAAAGCGCAGGATGAATATGTCAATGCCCTATCACGCTCTATTCCATACACAAGCCGGGTTGCAAATGGGATTTTAGTCGGTTTTGATGATCTTGCACGCGGAGAACTGTGCTTTTATCGAGGTGAGTTTGATGACGCTGAACGACATCTACGTTGGGTGCTGGATAAAGCACATAACCAATATATCACACAAAATCGAACGTTAGTTTACTTGATGAAAATTGCTTTTATAAAAGGTGATACAAGCTCCGCTAAAGAAATACTGCTGGAAATGGATGCAAAATTAAGCGTGGAAGAGTATGATATTCGTTATACAATGTACGATATCGCTCATGGCTTTTATAATTTGATGCTAGGTAAACCTCAACAAATAGCTAAGTGGCTCAAAGGCGATTTTTTGCATTACGCTCATCCTGCATCAATTGAAAATTATGGTAATCGCGTTATAGCATTGTATCATTATCAAACTGGCAGATATTGCTCACTGCTAGCATACATTGACAATATCGGACAAACTATTTTGCTTTGTAAATTAGAGTTAATGGTATTAAAAACCCTGTCTCTCTTCCAATTAAAGCGACGCGAGGAAGCATTTTCTGCATTAACAGAGGCATATCAACATGCTGGTGATATCATAACTCCGTTTTTACAGTATCCGGATGATATGCGAAAGCTCACCTCATCTGCTATTTTAAACAACAGTTGTAAAATTCCGACGGAGTGGTTGAAAGAGCTCAATCGCAAAACATCTGCATATGAAAGGCAAAAAAACAAAAACAGTAATGAGCAGACAATGTTGACAAAGCGTGAAACTGCTATTTTGAAAAGTCGCACACAAGGTGTTTACTTATCCGAAATTGCGGAAAGCATGAATATTTCTCTTCACACCGTTAAGAAAGACAATAAGATAATGTTTGAAAAACTTGGTGTAAGCACTCTGGCAGAAGCCGTTCGTACCGCTATTGCACTTGAATTAATATAATAAAGGGGATAATCATATCATTGAACATTAATAGAGGCGACATCACGCAAAGAAAAAGTCTTTCAGGAACGAAAGAGGCGATATTTGATGTGTTTTTAGAAAAAGCCAGTACAGTTGGTGTTGAAAATACCGGCATCCGCGGGATAGCTAAGAAGGTCGGAATAGCTTTCTCTTCAATTTCTAATCACTTTGAAACTAAGGGAGCACTTTTACAATTTGCATATGATTATTATGCAGAACATCGATATGATAGCCTAAAACCCATTGAAGAAATGAAAAAGTTAATCGAGACTGCAAGTCCAGAGGAGTTTTTGCGCACAATTGCTTACACATTTGAGAGTAGTGATCAAAAAAAATATGTACGGTTGATATTGATTACTAAAATTGTTTATATGAGGCTGTTTCTAGATCCAATTGCGAATGCGTTGTTTATCAAGGGCAATAAGCATAATTCGAAATACCTGGTAGAAGTCTTGAAGCATGGAATATCTGTCGGGCGCATCGATCCTGGGCTTGATATTGAAACCTTTGCAGATGTCCTCATCGGTTCTCGTATGATTATGGGAATCAAAGCTTTCGCTACTCCTGATTACACGCCAGACCAACTTGATGACGAAAAAAGAATATTGGCATTGCTTGCCCGGATACTTGTTTAGATTTATGCAAAATTTAGGTTTTACAGAACACTAGTGGTTTGTGCCATCTAAAAGTTGTGTGATATTTTTGTGTATATTTTTACAAGACAAGGCGTGAGGAGGGCGAATACCCATCGGTATTTAACTGACGAACAACGCAGTATTGTGAAAAT